>Ga0208828_1000044_pt1 | contig 55438 bp, 51 predicted proteins | sample Kivu_160m_FD_185487 | JGI IMG/M metagenome (GOLD analysis project Ga0208828, IMG submission 185487) | Freshwater microbial communities from Lake Kivu, Western Province, Rwanda to study Microbial Dark Matter (Phase II) - Kivu_160m (SPAdes)... | ecosystem: Environmental > Aquatic > Freshwater >... | reverse complement strand
CGACAAGGCGGACGAAGCCCGGGAGGCGCTGGCCGAGGCCCTTCGCGAATTTCACGGCCGGGGCATCGCGGCCGACGAGCTCGAAACCGGCAAGACGGAATTGAAGGCTTTCTTCCTCCGCTCGAACGAGCGCAAGACCTCCCGGGCTTCGACCCTGTCGCTCATGGCGGCCTCGGGAGTCGGCGCCGGCCTCTTTGCCTCGTTCGCCGACGAACTGGCGGCCGTCACCTTGGAGGAGGCGAACGCCTTCATCCGGGAACATCTCGACCCCGCCGCGGCCTCGTGGGTCGTCGTCGGCCCCAAGAAATGACATGGAGATCACGGACGACCATTTCTGCTTCGCCTGCGGGCAAGACAATCCCGACGGCCTTCGGCTCCGGATGGAATACCCCGAGCCGGGCCGGTGCCGGGCCGAGTTCGTCCCCGAGCGGAAATTCCAGGGATGGCGGGGGATCCTTCACGGCGGAATCATCTCCACGCTTCTCGACGAGGGCTTCGCCCACGCCTATGGGGGTGTCGAGCGCGGAAGCGGCGCGGCCGCCGTCACCGCGGAGATGACCGTTCGGTTCAAGAAGCCGGCGAAAACCGGCCGGAAGCTCGTTCTCGAGGGCCGGGTCGCCGGCCGGGACCGGAAGGTCATCACCTGCGAATCCGTCCTCAAGGACGAGGACGGCGTCGAAATCGCCTCGGCGACGGGAAAACTCATCCTCGTCAAAGACCCCGTCTCCTGATCATCTTCCCTCAACTTGACACATCATTGATTCGCATTTAACATCGCTTCGGCGGGATAAAAATGTCAATCGACCTCGAAACCCTGATCCGCGAAAGCTCCAAATCAATATCGGAAAAAATGGCTGATATCTCGGAGTGGGCTAATACCGAAGAAGATGTCCGTTATGAATGCAACAAGCTGATTGATAGTTTCATTCAAGAGACGAACCTAAAAATCCGCGGACGGCACGAATATGGTCTCGCCGGAGGTAATATTGACTCCAAATACGGCGGGGTTGTCATCGAGTACAAAAAATCCGGCACTCTATCGAGATCGGCGTCGCACGCGGGAGTAAAAAGCGTCACTAAACAGATAGTCGGACGTTTTAAGGATTTCGAGGCCGTCGAAAATATCTCTCCGGAACGTATCTTCGGCATCGGATGTGATGCTAATTTTTTTGTCTTTGTAAGACAACGCGGCGGCCGATTGGAAATTGAAAAGCCGGCCGACACCAGTCCCAGAACCGTCGAGCGAATGTTAAGAGCAATTGTCTCCCTGGGAGCTCGCGGTTTTTCTTATACCTCGGAGAATCTTCATCAACATTTCGGTTCCGCGAGTCCCGTCGCTAAGTCCGGGATAAAACAAATCTATGGGACGATCCTTACCACCTTGAACATTAAGGCTCTCACTTTTTTCAAGCAGTGGCAAATCCTTTTTGGCGAAGTCTGTGGTTATGACGTTAAAAATACAAACACCAAAATCCGGTCCCTTGGAGCTCATTACGGAATTGATAATCCTCAAGCTTCTCATTTGCTCTTCTCGCTTCACACCTATTATGCGATTTTTATAAAGCTTTTAGCCGCGGAAATCGTCTCGTCCTTTGCGCCTGTCGGCCTTTCCCCATTGAAAAGACTCGTCGGCGCCTCAACGGACGAAAAACTTCGCGAAGAACTCCTTAATCTGGAGCAAGGAGGCATTTGGGCTCAACTCGGCATCAGGAATTTCCTGGAAGGAGACCTCTTCTCTTGGTATCTCGACGCCTGGGATCCGGATTTTGCAGAATCGATTCGGGGCATGGTTCGCGAACTTGACCTTTTCGATCCATCGACCTTGGCCGTCGATCCCTTGGAGTCCCGTGATTTGCTCAAACAGCTTTATCAACAGCTTTTCCCTCAATCTGTCCGGCACGATTTGGGTGAATACTATACACCCGACTGGTTGGCAGAATTTCTACTTGACAAGCTGGACTACGATGGGAATCCCAGGCGCCGCATACTTGATCCAACTTGCGGATCGGGCACTTTCCTCGTTCAAGCGATCAATCGTGCCAAAGCTTGGTTTGAGAAAAAGCGCCACACTTGCGGCTACGGAGAAACCGAACTTCTCGAACTGATTTCTCGGAACATCATCGGCTTTGATCTCAATCCCTTGGCCGTGATGGCCGCCAGAACAAATTATCTCCTCGCGCTGAGGGACTTGCTTCGCTATGCGAAAGGACCAGAGCTCGAACTGCCCGTCTATCTATGCGATTCTTTGATTACCCCTTCTGAATATCGCGACCTTTTCAAGGGAGGGAAAGGAACGAATCGCCGCCTGAGAACGAGCGTCGACGATTTCATCATTCCGAATGAAATCGCCAAAAACCGAGAAATTATCGGCCGCTACGCCGATACAATCGAATTCTGCATCCGCAATGCTTATAAGGCGGATGAGTTCATAGACCGATGCCGGTCGGCCTCCATCCCAACCGAGGAAGTCGATCTCCATCGCGAACTCTATTCTCAAATCCAAAGATTAGACGCTGCAAATAAAAACGGAATCTGGGCCAGAATCATCAAGAACGCATTCGCTCCGCTTTTTATCGGATCCGTCGATATCGTCGCCGGAAATCCGCCTTGGATCAATTGGGAAAACCTTCCTGAAGATTACCGCGATTCAATGAAGCCGCTTTGGCAGAAATACGGCCTTTTTACCCTTTCCGGCCACGAAAGCCGCCTTGGAGGGGGTAAGAAGGACTTGGCCATGCTCTTTGTTTATGGAGCGGCTGATAATTATCTCCGCACCGGAGGCCGGTTGGGATTTATCATAACGCAAACAGTTTTTAAGACGAAAGGCGCCGGCGAAGGATTCAGACTTTTCAAATTTCAACGAGACAACGTGATGGTCTATCTTAATCCTATTTCGGTTCACGACTTGAGCCAAAGCCAGGTCTTCGAGGGTGCCACGAATAGGGCCGCGATCTTGATTTTGGAAAAGAAAAAACGGGATTTCTCTTATCCTGTTCCCTACACGAAATGGTATGGCCCCTCGCGAATCGGCCAAGCTGCGACATGGAGCGAGGTTCAAGAGCCTATCCGAATGGCCGAATTCGGCGCTATCCCAGTGAATTCTCATCAAAAGAATTCGCCCTGGCTCACGGCTCCGCGCGATGCCCTGGCCGGAATAAAAAAAGTCCTGGGAAAAAGCGATTATCAGGCATCGGCAGGATGTACGACATGGCTCAACGGCGTCTATTGGGTTTCCGTTCTTGAAAAGAGACCGAATGGAGAAGTCTTGATCGAAAATCTTTTTGACGTCGGCAAGATCAAAGTCAGGCATGTTCAGGCGGTCATCGAAGAGAATTTGGTCTATCCTCTGCTTAGAGGCCGCGACGTCCAACGTTGGAAGGCCGAGCCTTCAGCGTTCATCATTCTCGCCCAGGATCCGAATACCAGGACCGGCATTCTTGAAGTGGAAATGAAAGCGAAATATCCGAAGACATACGCCTATTTGAAACTATTCGAAGGAGATCCCAAAAAACCCGAGCGCGGAACTCTCCGCGGACGTTCCGGATATCGTCAATATTTTCGTCCGACTGATCCCTTCTATTCGATGTATAACGTCGGCCCTTATACAATGGCCAAATGGAAAGTCCTATGGCCCGAGGTAGGGAATTCAATACGTTCCGGAGTGGCCTGTTTTAAAGTAAAAGATCGAGATAAGCCCGCCTTACCCGATCACACGCTAATTTCGATCGCATGCAACTCTCGAAACGAAGCCTTTTTTATCTCTGGGCTTTTAAATTCATCGCCGGTTGGAGCCGCTGTTAGCGGATATATTACGTTGCATCCTTTGCGTATTCCGAGGGATTCCGGCCGGGGATTCCGACGGAAGCCGGCCACCCTTCCGATCGAATCCGGCCACCTATTCCGAGGCGAAGCCGGCCGCTTTTTGACGCCCCTCGGAAAGCCGGCCGGATTCGATCGGAACAGGTGCGAAGCCGACTCTGGGTAATCTCTACAAGATTGGGTATCCTGCCCCTTCCGATTTTTGGAGAAGGAGACAGGAATGCCCGCGGAGAGACTACACATGAGGAAGGTCAAAAACGTTCTAAGACTCCATTGGAAATGCGGCCTTTCGGCCCGCCAGATCGCTCGCAGTTTGAACTTAGCCCGAAGCACCGTGGCCGAATATCTTCGCCGGGCCGGGGAGGCTGGCCTCGGCTGGCCTTTGCCCGACGGCCTGGACGACGGGGCTTTGGAAGGACTTTTATTCCCCTACAAGCCCGTCTCCGATGCCCCTCGCGTCGTTCCCGACTGGTCCCTGGTCCACCAGGAGCTCCGGCGCAAAGGAATGACCCTCTTCCTTCTCTGGCAGGAGCATAAGGAGCGCTGCCCCGAAGGTTACCAGTACAGCCGCTTCTGCGACCTGTACCGGGAGTGGGCCGGCCGCCAGAGCGTCTGGATGCGGCAGACACACAAGGCCGGAGAGAAGATGTTCGTCGACTATGCCGGCCCGACCGTCCCCGTCCACGATCCCGACTCCGGCCGGATTTGCCAGGCTCAAATCTTCGTCGCCGTCCTGGGCGCCTCCAACTACACCTTTGCCGAGGCCACCTGGACCCAAGGCCTGGCCGATTGGGTCGGTTCCCATGTCCGGGCCTTCGAATATCTTATGGGGGCCCCGGCGTTGGTTGTGCCCGATAACCTCCTCTCGGGCGTCAGCTATGCCCATCTCTACGAGCCCGAGGTGAACACGACCTATGCCGAGATGCTGGCTCATTACGGTTCGGCGGCCTTGCCGACCAGAGTGCGCCGTCCTCGGGACAAGGCCAAAGCGGAAAATGCCGTTCAGGTCACCCTCCGCTGGATCCTGGCCCGCCTCCGCCACCGGACCTTCTTCTCTCTGGCGGCCCTCAACGCCGCCATCGCCGAGCTTCTGGAAAAGCTCAACACCCGGCCGTTTCGCAAGCTCCCCGGCTGCCGCCGCTCGCTCTGGGAATCGCTCGACCGGCCCGCCCTCGGGCCTCTTCCGGCCGACCGGTATGAGTTTGCCGAGTGGGAGACTGCCCGGGTCAATATCGACTACCATGTCGAGGTCGATTGGCATTACTACAGCGTGCCTTATCAGCTTGTGAGACGAGAGGTGGATGTCCGCTTGACGGCCCGGACGGTCGAATGTTTTTGGAAGGGCCGCCGCGTGGCGAGCCACATCCGGAGTTCCGAACGCGGCCGGCACACGACGGACGGGGACCATATGCCCAAGGCCCACCAGGCGTATCTCGAGTGGACGCCGGAGCGTCTGGCTCGTTGGGCGGCCAGCGCCGGGCCGGCCACTCGCGAGCTGGTGGAAACGATCATGGCCACGCGGGCTCACCCCCAGCAAGGTTATCGTTCCTGCCTGGGGATCATGCGCCTCGGGAAAATATACGGCCTGGACCGCTTGGAGGCCGCCGCCGGCCGGGCTCTCCGTTTCCGCGCCCTCAGCTACCGGAGCGTGGCCTCGATCCTCAAAAGCGGGCTCGACCGCCACGACACCCCGCCGCCGGCCCTTAAAATCGTCGATCATCCCAATATCCGCGGGGCCGCCTACTTCGAGGAACCCTCATGCTGACCCATCCGACCTTGGACAAGATCGTCGGGATGAAGCTCTGGGGGATGGCCAAGGCCTTGGAAGAACAGCGCCGGATGCCAGAGGTCGAAAGCCTCAGCTTCGAGGAGCGCCTGGGGCTGCTCGTGGACCGCGAGGTCACCGAACGGCGAAATCGCAAGCTCCGGCTCCGGCTAAAAAAGGCCCGGCTGCGGCTGGCGGCCTGTCTGGAGGACCTCGACTTCCGCCATCCCCGCGGCCTCGACAAAGCCCTTCTTCTGGAACTCGGTTCCTGCCGTTGGATCGGCGACCGACACAACGTCCTGATCACCGGTCCCACAGGAGTGGGGAAAAGCTATCTGGCCTGCGCTCTGGGCCAGAAGGCCTGCCGGGAAGGCTTCCGGACGCTCTATTTCCGCCTCTCCCGCCTTCAGGAAGACCTCCAGATCGCCCGCGGGGACGGCCGCTTCGGCAAAATCCTCGCCAGCCTGGCCAAGGTTGACCTTCTCATCCTTGATGACTGGGGCCTGACTCCCTGGGACGACCCCGGCCGCCGCAACATCCTGGAGATCCTCGAGGACCGCCATCAGCTCCGCTCGACCATCGTCTCCAGCCAGATGCCCGTCGCCGCCTGGCACGAGATGATCGGCGATCCGACTCTCGCCGACGCGATCCTCGACCGCCTCGTCCATAACGCCCACAAGATCGAACTGAAAGGAGACTCGATGCGGAAAACGCATAAAACCTTGACCCAAAACGGCCACTAAGCTACAACAGAGATGCCCAGCGTCGCTTCGCTCCGAGGGGTGGCCGCCTTCGCTCGGAATAGGTGGCCGGAATCAGCGGAATACGCACCAGGGCCCGACGATGCCCTTCGGCCCTGAAATCTGGGATTTCATCCGCAAAGCGATGGAGGCAAAATCCGATTGACCCTCCCGGGCCGAGACGGTATCATAAACCGCTGGTCGACGCGAGATGAGCGCCAAGACGATCCAGACCCTTGTCCAGAGCTGGGAGACCGTCCGCTGCGAGCTTCTGAACACGAGGATTTCGGACCTCCACCTCCATCTCGAGGGCTCCCCCCTGGAGCCCTTCATCGGCAAGCTCCAGAGGGAACTCGAGGCGAAGAGGTTCCGCTTCAGGCCAAAGATATATCTTACGGACAGCTGGGGCTGCCCGGACCGGACGCCGGTCATCGGCGTCCCCTTCTACCTTGCCGACTCCAGGCTGACGAAGCTCGAGTTGGAACAGACGGGCGAGATCGAGGACGCCAAGGGCATCATGATGCTCCTTCGCCACGAGGCCGGGCACGCGGTGAATTACGCGTACCGTCTCTGGGCCAGGCCGGGCTGGGAGGAGAATTTCGGGCGGTTCTCGAGACCCTACCGTGACATCTTCCGGCCGGATAAAATGAGCCGGCGCTATGTCCGCCACATCAGCGCCTTTCCCTACGGCCGGACCTATGCCCAGAAACACCCGGACGAGGACTTCGCCGAGACCTTCGCCGTCTGGCTGACCCCCCGCTCGGCCTGGAGAACCCGATACCGCCGATGGCCCGTGCTCGACAAGCTGATTTACGTGGACCGCCTGATGAAGGAGATCCGGAGAGCCTCCCCCAAAACCGGCCGCGTCCGGCTGTACCGCCCGATCGAGAGGATGAATTATCCCCTCGCCGAGCATTACGGGAAGAAAATGGAGCGGATCAGGCGGGCCGCCCGAGGCTTCGTCGATGACCGATTGAAACGGACGTTCCCCCCTCTCCGGGGCAAGGCCGCGCTGCCCGCCGCCGGTCTCTTCCGGAGATACCACGAGCGCCTCCGAGACCGAATCGTCCTCTGGTCGAACTTGACCGACGAGGAAGCCGAGACGATCCTCCACAAGCTGGAGTCCCGCGCCGAGTCCATGAGACTGGTCTACCGGCCCGGCAAGGAAAAAGAGCGGCTCATGGACGTCGTTTCCATGGCGGTCGCCTTGTCGATGGATTACTCCTACACGGGACGGCTGACGGGCTAGGGCGACGTCCTATTTAGGCCGCCGGGCCGGAGGCTGCGTCATGTTGAAGATGGGCAGCTTCATGTCGTAGAGAGGGCCCTCGAAGGCCGCTTTGATCACGGCCTGGAGCAGCTCGGGATAGCTGATCCCCGCCTCCTCCGCCGAGCGGGCGAGGCCGATCCCCTCGTCGAGACAGGGATTGCAGTTGACTTCGAGAACCCGCGGCAGGGACTCCTCGTCGAGACGGATATCGACGCGGCCGTATCCCCACCCGGCCACGGCCCGGAAGGCCTTGACGGCGGTCTCGGCGATCAGGGCGCCCAGGGCGGAATCGACCTTCGCCGGACAGACGACCCGGGTCCGCTTGAACTCGATGCTCGATTCGACGTACTTCGCGGCGTAGGACATGACCGGCGGGATCCCCTCCGGCAGCCGCGAGTAATCCACCTCGGCCAGGGGCAGGACGCGCAGCTTCCGCCCTCCGAGGATCCCGACGTTGAATTCCCGGCCGGGCAGAAAGCGCTGGACGAGGGCGGGCTGTCTGTAGGCGCGAAGGATTTCCTTCACCTTCTGCCGAAGGGCCGTTTTCGAATAGACCACTGAATCCCGGCCGATGCCGATCCCGGCGTGCTCCTGGCCGGGATGGACGATGAGCGGATAATTCCACTTGCGCCCGTTGAGGTCGGACAGGCGCTCGATGAGGGTCGTCGCCGGCGGGATGGGGATCTCCGCCCCCTTGAGGAGTCCGAGGGCCATGTGCTTGAAGCGGCTGAGGCCAAGGCCGAGGGCCGGCGAGCCAGTCATGGGGAAGCCGAGCATCGGGATGAACGCCGCGACGCGCATCTCGTAGAGGGCGCCGTGGACGACGTCGTCGTATTGGTTGAAAACGACGTGGGGGCGCAGGCGACGGAGCTTCCGCTGGAGGGAATCGAGATTGCCGACGATGGGAAGGACGGTGACCTTGTGTCCCAAACCGCGCATCGCCCGGGCCATGCGGCGGATCATCTGGCGGAGATGCCAGACGCTGCCCGTGTCCGCCTTCGCCTCGGCCTCGAAGTCGCGATACGCGTTATAGATGAGGGCGACGCGGTATTTTCGCGGCCGTCTCTTTCTCTTCCCTTCCGACATTGATTCAATCTTAGTCTATTTCGTCCGCGGATGGCAAGACGATCAAGGTCACGGTTGACCCTGCCGTCCCGGTGAAGATATCATGTCGTTTCATGATCGACGTCCTGGCGGCGTTCGGCTTGGCCGCGGCGACCGGCCTCAACGCCTACCTGCCGCTGTTGATCGTCGGACTGCTGGCCCGGTTCACCGACCTCGTCACTCTGTCCTCGCCCTGGAACACGCTCGAGAATCCTTGGGTCCTCGGAGTCATCGGATTATTGCTCATCATCGAAACCGTGGTCGACAAGATTCCGGTCGCGGACACGGTCAACGACGCCGTCCAGACGGTCGTCCGGCCCGCCGCCGGGGCGATTCTCTTCGCCTCCAGCACCAACGTCATCAGCGATATGAGCCCCGTTCTGGCGATGATCTGCGGCCTCTTGATGGCCTTCGGAGTCCACGCGGCCAAATCAACGGCCCGCCCGGTCGTCACCGCCTCGACGGCGGGCATCGGCAATCCCGTCATCAGCGTCGCCGAAGACGTGGCCTCGGGGACAACGACCCTTCTGGCCCTCCTTCTTCCCGTCGTCGCGGCCGTCATCGCGCTGCTCATCGCCGCGCTCATCCTCAGGTTTGTCGTGCGCCGGCGCCGTCGAAGGAACCGAGAATCATAGACGATAGGCGCACAGGGCATTCCGGAAGGGCGAACCCGTCGAGAAATAGTTGTGGCCCCGACAACCGCCCCGGCAGACCGCCGCCTTGTCGCAATCGGCGCATCGACCCTCCAGCCGCCCGAAATCGAACTGCCGGTTGTAGGCGAATCCGCCGGGGCGCCGCCAAATTGCGGCCAGCGGCTCGGAGCGGACGTTGCCCTCGAGGAAACAAGGCGCCATCAGCGATTCGCACCCCTTGACTCCCCCGTCGCTGTCCAGGCCGATGACCGATAAGCCCGCCTGGCATCCTCCCCACCGTCCGAACCGGAAAGGGGTGTTCCGCAGGAACGGCTCGTTCTCGTCGAAATAGCCGATGTCGTCTCCGGCCATGACCGTCATGCGGGAGGCTTCCGATTTTTCCCTGATGAAGCGGGTGAGGCCGGCAAGCTTTTCCGGCTTGAGGGTCAACCCCGGCCTGCGCTTCATGTTGCCCATGGGGGAAGCCAGCTGCAGCTGCCAGAAGGCGATGTCGTGGGCGACGAGGAGCTCGTACATCGGCCCGAGGTCGTCGGCGTTGAAATCCAGAAGGGTCGTCACGACGCCGGTATCCACCCCCTCCCGGTTTAGCCGTTCGAAAGCCCGGATGACCCGCCGATAAGACGTCGGGACCCGGCGAATCCGGACGTGGTTTTCCTCCATCCCGTCGAGCGATATTCCGACGTTGGCCAGGCGGGCCTCCCTGATTTGGTCGATCTGCTCGTCGCCCATGAGGAAGCCGTTGGTGATGATGTTGACCTTCGCTCCGCCGTCGGACAGCCGCCGGGCGATCTTTTCCCAGCCCCGATAAAGAAAAACCTCGCCCCCGAGGAGCGTCACCCTCCGGCATCCCAGGGCCATGAGCTCGTCGGCGACCTTGAGACATTCCTCGACCGTCAGCTCATTTCGGCGTTTCGTTCCGGCCGCGGAGCCGCAATGGAGACAAGCCATGTTGCATTTCCGGGTGAGTTCCCAAACGCAAGTCTCGGGGACAAAGCGGCCTTCGGCCGGCGGAGAGCTCAACGCGGATTCACTTCCGGAAATCTGTTTTCAGCGGGGCGAATTTTCTTTTCGCGATATCGGGGCTGACCGCGTACCGGATGACCTTCTGATGCTCGCCCGAAGGGTCCGTTTGGAAGGGCGGCGGAATTTTGGAGGCGGAAGGCCGGAGGCTCTCGATCCGAATCGTGAACCAGTCCGTGCCGAGGTTTTCGTTATCGTAGGTCGATTTGGCCGAGGTTACGACCATGAAGGGAATATCCATATCCAGGGCATCGGCCATGTCGACGACGAGGGTCAGGTGGCCGGGCGCGGGAATTCGATCGTCTTGGTGGATGAAGATTCTCGGCTTGCCTTTCTCGACCTCGAGCTTATAGAGAAGGAGGACGAAACGGCCGGGCGGCCCTTCGACGTCGACGACCAGGTTGCGTCCGTTGTTGGACACGGTCACTTTCTCCGGTCGAATCGACCGCGGAGCCTGGACGCCGCCTTCCGCCCAATCGACCTCGCCGTCGGCGATGGCCGGACGGCGGCTCATGGCCGACGTTTTCAGAGTTAGGAGGAGCGTCTGGGAGACCGAGACCGACGTCACGACCTTCAAGAAATCCCGGCGTTCCATGGGGCCTCCTTTTTCGACGGATTGCGCCCTTTCGTCCGTTTATCGTATCAACCGCCGGACTTTCCTGTCAAGGAACCGCATCGTATCCGTTTTGGGCCCAATATCGAGAAAAAAGAGATTATCCCGACAAACCTCGAGCGGAGGAGGCGGTTCGAAAAAGAGGGCGATCGAGAATTTCGCGGGCAACCTTTCGACGTCGTCTGAGTCCATATAAATAGCCTTCGCCGCAGGAGTAGCCCTATGAAACGACCCTTCTCTTTAAGCGCCGGAGTGAAGACATCGGCTCCAAGCGCGATGCGAATCATCATGGTGTTGATATCCGCCGGACTTCTGTCCAATTCCATTCTCAACGGCCTGCCTATCCAGACAACCTCCCCGGGGGAAACCGTTAGGGAACTCGAGGCGACTCTGGGGAAAATCCAACGCTTGGAATCCGATTATCTCGAGAACCTCTATACCCTCGCCCGGCTCCAGGCTCGCCTTGGACATCGGGAGGAGGCCTACCTGGCCCTGGACCATGTCGTGGGCGCGGGTTTCAACGATTTGGGACGCTTGCGAACGGATGCCGCGTTCCAAGAGTTCCGGAGCGAGGCCCTCTTCGATTCTCTCGTTCGGCGGACCAAGAGAAATGGGAGTATCCGGGACTGGGAAAATCCAGACCGCGAGGAAGTCCGGAAATTGGATCAGATTTTAAAAACGCTTGCCTTCAAATCCGGAGAGCGCGTAGCCGACATCGGCGCGGGGTCAGGAACCTTCACCTTTCCGGTGGCAGAAGCGATTGGTCCCACCGGCTTCGTCTGGGCAATGGACATCTCGCCCGAGATGATCGAGTACCTTGATTTCAGGATACAGGCGCGGAAGGCGGCGAACGTGACGGCACGCCGGGTGCCGCCTGATGATCCCCAACTCCAGCCCGGCAGCCTGGACACGATTCTGATGTTTTATACTCTCCACTACGTGAAGGACCGGGTCGCCTATGGCACGAAGCTGAAGGAGGGACTCGCGCCGGGAGGACGGCTCGTCATCATCAGCCACATTTCCGGAAAGTTCTTCAACAAAGAACTCATAGATCGGGAGTTGAAGGCCGCCGGTTTCAGGTTGAAGGATTCCCATGACTTCCTCTCGGGGCAACTCTTCCTGATCTACGTTCCCGAATAATTTCCGGTCGCCGGCTCGGCCAGCGGAGCAGAAAAGCGGATGATGATCTTTCTCAGCGCGCGGCGGGGGCGAGGCGGTATTTGACTAGCGAGGCGTAGCCGTCCTCGTCCCTCTCGATTTTCCAGAGAAAGTCGCCCGCAAATCGCTTCTCGAAGGCCGAGGTGAAGTTGGCGTCGATCGTCGCCCCTTCGACCGTGATTCGATTTGAATACTTGCCCTCGGGCGAAAAAACGTCGAAGACGTTCGACTTTCGATCGGCGGTGAACACCTGGACCCAGAGGCGCCCGCGGCCGTCGAAAATCAGGCCGCGGTAGGGCGGCAGAAATTCGGGGAATTCGGTCTTGGCGACGACGTAATCGGGCGCCTTGGGGACGATCGTCTTCGTCTCCCCTTGGAAGACGACCATCCGGAAGGACGAGAAATGGGCCTGTCTGTCCCGCTCCTCGAGCTTGAGGGGATTGTAAGGGCGGGCGATGTCGGCGATTTTCCCTTTGTCGGGGTCGTAAATCCCGAGCTCGTACTTTTCCCGCAATCCGACGGCCAAAGTCCCCTGCGGTGAGATATCGGCGCTGACGTTGGGATGGTAGGGAAAGCCGACCTGGATGAGGCCTTGGGTTTGGGGATGGTGGGTCCAAACCCGATTTCGAATTCTCTTTTCGAAGATCGTCCGGACGGGCGCCAAGTCGCCGTCGAGAAGCAGGACGGCATAGTTCCGTTCTTCGGGCAGGCGCACTTGAGACTGGGCCGGGAGGCCCCGTTCGACGAAGGCGGCGAAACGCCCGCGGGGGAGGGCGCGGAGGGCCATGAGTTCGCCCTGGGGTCCATAGATGGTCGGAGCCGTTTTGATAAGCTCCCCTTTAAGGTTCAAGATCGAGAATCGCCGGTTCATGATCTCCCAGGCGACCAGGTGGTCTCCGGAGACTTCGATGGCGGAGGGCGACCAGAGCTCTCCCGGCCCCTGGCCCTTGCGGCCGATCGTCGTCCGGAATTTGCCGTCCGGCCCGAAGACCTTGATATGATCGGCGTCGAAATCGGAGACGTAGACATTTCCCGCCGCGTCGATGGCGACACCGCGAGGATTCCGGAAGAAGGCGGACTCGGGCAGATCGGCGTCCGTGATCCGGACTTCCTCAACCAGGCGGACCCGGCCCGAATCGAAAAGGCCGGCCGGCCCTTGGGCCGAGGACGGGAATGTGAGGGCAAGGACGAAAAGAAATGCGAGAGCAATCGCCGGGAACATTTTCATAGAAATCGACTCCTCGATTCTAATTACGCCGCGAAAGGGGAAAACGTTTGTCGTCGAAAATATTTTCAATCCAAGGCGGATCGCATGTTGCGCGGCAATTTATCCCTGAGACGGGGATGCGTCTCGACGAGGCGGAAGATATCGGCGATCGCGATCTTTGAGGATAGGAAAATTATAGCATAAGCTCAGTCGCGGCGGCCGAGCAGGCGCTTTTGCTCTTTTTTCTCTTGGAAAGTCCGGGGGACGTAGACCGCTTCGCCCGTAGCCGGGTCGAGGCCGGTATGATACATGCACGTCGAGACGGTCATCGGGGTCGGGGTGAAAATCTGGACGCCCTCGACCGGCTTGTCCCCTTCCCTCTCGAGGCGCCGGACTTCTCGGGCTAATTCTTCGGCCTCCTCCAGCCCGCATCCGGGATGGGCGACCATGAAGTAATACTGGAGATGCTGCCCCTTGCCCTTGTTGACCTTGGCGAAGAGGCCCCTAAATTCTTCGAGCGGCCGTGTCTCCTTGTTCATCAGCTTCAAGACGTTCGGGGCGACGTGTTCGGGGGCGATCTTGAGCCTTCCCGAGATGTGATGCTCGCTAAGCTCCCGGAGATATTCCTCGCTCTCCATGGCCAGGTCGTAGCGGATGCCGCTTCGGACGAAGACTTTCTTGACCCCCGGGAGTTCCCGCGCTTTCCTCATGAGGCGAATGAGGCGGTCGTGGCTCCGGTCCAGACGACGGCACGTGACGCACGCCCCTTCGCACCCTTCGTCGCAGTCCATCCCGTACATGTTGGCCGTCGGCCCGCCCAAATCGTCGATATACCCCTTGAAGTCCGGATGCTTCGTCAACCGCCGGATCTCGGCTAGGATCGAGTCCTCGCTCCGTGAAACGATCCGTCCGCCCTGATGGAGGGCCAGGGAGCAGAACGAGCATACGCCGAGACAACCGCGGTGGGTCACCACCGAGAACTGGGCCATCTTGAACTCGGGAAAGCCGGCCGGGATTCTCCGGTTGTAGGGAAGGCCGTAGATCCAATCGAGGTCGGCGGCCGTGGTGTCGGGCATCGGATATTGAAGGACGAAGCGGTTCGCGTGCCGTTGGGCCAGGCGGCGTCGGTTCGAGAAGGCGTTCTGAGCCCGGCAAAACGCTTTGCGGTCGGAGGCGACCTCCTCGGCCGAGGGAATCTCCTCGAAGCCGGCCGGCTTCTCGCGCCGGACGACGCACGTCCCGGCGACGCCCTGAAGGTCCTCTCCCCTATCGAACCGGCCGGCGATCTCGACCGCCTGTTTCTCTCCGGCGCCATAAACCAAAATGTCGGCCCGGGAATCGAGAAGGAGGCTCCGCCGGACTTTGTTGTTCCAATAATCATAGTGGGCGAAGCGCCGGAGCGAAGCTTCGATTCCGCCGATGACGACCGGAACGCCGGGAAAGAGAGCCCGGATTTTGTTGGCATAGACGAGGACCGCCCGGTCGGGCATGGCCGATTTGTACGGGGCGTGCTCGTCCTTCTCGCGCCGCCGCTTGAGGGGCGTGTAGTTGACGAGCAGGCTGTCGATGGATCCCGACGTCAGGCCGAAATAGAGGCGAGGCGTCCCCAGCCTCTTGAAGTCATCCTCCCCTTTCCAATCCGGGTGTTCGATGATTCCGACCCGATAACCTTTCGCCTCGAGCGCCCGAGCGATGACGCCTACCCCCGAGAGGGGGTGGTCGACGTAGGGTTCGCCGCTCACGAGGATGACGTCGAATCCCGTGCCTTTCGTGGCGATCATGCCGGCTCAGTATTCCATCCGGCGGAAGATGAGCGCCCCGTAGAAGGCGTTGAGAGCCAGGAGCGCCCCGGAGGCGAGAAACGGAACCTGCAGCCCGGCCCGGTATCCGAGCGGGGCAAAGACGAGCGACCCGGCCATTTGGCCGAGGATTTGGATCGACAGGACGACGCCGGCGCTTCCGCCGATCGTCCGCCGTTCGAAAAGGCGGGAGATGAAGACGGCGATCGTGACCCCCATCAGCCCGTCGCTCGTCTCGTGGAGGAGACGGAAGAGGAAGGACACGGCCGGCGGCCTGAGGGTCATCAGGACGAGCCCCGCGCCCGAGAAAAACATGGAAGCGAGCATCAGCCGCTTGTTGAGCCGGGCGTTGAATCCGACCCGGCCGAAGAGGAGGGAGGAAAAAGCCAGGACGACGAGTCCTCCCCCGATGTAAGCCGATGTCAGGAAGGGGCCGAGGCCGAGGTTCCGCTCGAGGAAAGGGCTGTAGACCGACCCCTCGACGCTCCAGTGGAGGGCGAGGACGAAGAGAAAGACGATGAAGAGGAGCGTTTTGCCCCGGAAAATGTCCCGGCCGTAGTCGCGGAGCGAAACGGCGTGAAACTTCTGCCGGCCGAAGGACCCGACGGCGACGAAGGCGAGGATGGTCGCCCCGCCGAACGCGGCGAGGACGGTTTCGAAGCCGGCAACCTTGGTCACGAGGCCTCCGGCGACGACGCCCAAGGCCGGCCCGAACCCCATCCAGAAGTTGTAGGCCCCGAACTTCCGGTTCTCATCCATCGCCCTCTCGTCCTTGTAGTACAGGCTCTGGAGCGAGACGTCAAGGACGTTGTTGGCCATCCCGAGGAGGAGGTAGACGGCCGTCATGAGGGGGAACGTCCGGACGAGCGCCGCCAAGACAAGGAGGAAGCCCTGAGCCAGCAGGGCGCCCCGGATGACACCGGCCATGGACAAGCGGTCGTTGATCCACCCCGTCGGAAAGGAGACGACGAGAGGCGCGGCGGCGAAAACGGCCAGGATGAACCCGATCTGCCAGCCGCTGAAACCGAGCTTCAGGAAATGGAGGGGAAAGAGGAAAATGACGGACAGGAAGGTGAACTTCCGGATGAAGTTGACGAAATGGATCCGGGCGTGCATAAGGGGCTTATTATAGCGGTTTTTCGAAAAAAGCGGCTATTTCTTCGCCGGGACGAGGCGCTTGAGCTTCTCGAATCCGTTCTGGACGAGGATTATGATCAAGAGTCAAGAAGATTGACAAATATCGGAAGGCGCATTACATTGTAATACGGAGGCGCTTGATGAGCCGATCCATGACGATCCGACTTCCGGACGAATTGCGGAGCCGGCTCTTGGAAGCCAGCCGCGGGGAAGGAAAGGCCGCCAGCGATATCGTCCGGGAATCCTTGAGGCGCTACCTCCTCCTCCTCGAATTTAGAAAATTGCGGGAACGCGCCATCCCTTATGCCGAAGCCCGGGGAATTTTCACGGATGACGACGTTTTCGAACGATTTTCATGAGGATCGTTCTCGACACCAATGTCATTTTAGCTGCCTTTACGTCCCGGGGTTTATCTCAAGCCGTGTTCGAGCACTGCCTCGAAGAGCATGATCTCGTCCTCAGCGAGGACATCCTCCAGGAATTCGCCGCCGGCCTGCGCCGAAAATTCAAAATGCCTCCCCGCCTGATCGATTCGCATCTCGACTTTCTCCGCCGCGCCGGCCGTTTTGAAAGTCCGCTCCCCGTCGACCCCGCGGTATGCCGGGATCCCGGAGACCTTCACATTCTTGGGCTGGCGCTTCAAGCCCGGGCCGGGGTCATCGTCAGCGGCGACAAAGACCTTTTGAACCTCGGTTCGTTCCGGGGGATTCCTATTTTGTCTCCAAGAGCATTTTGGGAGCGGGAGCATCTTTCTCGCCGAAGGATCCAATCCCGCCGGGCTTCCTACGGCCGAAAAAGCCGGCAAAGCTCGGCCTGAAGAGGACGATGTCGGTGTAAAAAAAACGCCCCGGATTTTGGTCCGGGGCGCTCGAAGGCGTCGATCCCTGCGGCGTTACCGTTTGACGATCTTGATCGAGCCGCTGAAGCTCTTGACCCGGAGGGTCGCTCCCCCGCCGCCGACCACGCCGCGCAGCTCCTTGGGCGAGATCGTCCCGCTCATCGTCACCGCGAAATCGGTCTGGATTCTCCCGCTGAAGGTTTCGGCTTCGAGGTCGAAGGCCGCCGAGGACGGAAGGCCGAGGCTGATCGTTCCGCTCAGGGCCTCGAAGGAGTACCGCCCGCCGGCCGCGATCTGGCCGGCGTAGCCGATGTTTCCGCTCAGGACCTTCGCCCGGACGGACCTGGCATCGCTGATGTTGGCCAGGTCGATCGCCCCGCTCGTCGTTTCGGCCGAAACCGATCCCTTGACCCTCTCGGCCTTGATCGTCCCCGAGACGGTCTTGAGGTCGGCGTCGCCGACGACGTCGGACACGACGAGCGTCCCGCTCGTCGTCCGGGCGTCCACGCCCGCGCCCGCTTTGGCCACGGTCACGCTCCCGCTCGTGACGTCGATTTCGATCGGACCCCCCATCCCCTGGACGTCCACCTTCCCGCTGACGTTCCTGACCTTGACGTCGGCCTTGTCGGGGACGAGGACGACGTAATTCACGGAAACGTTGAGGCCGTTCCCGCGGAAGAGCTTGCTGTCGGGATATTTCGTCTCGATCCGGAGAATGTTCCCGGTCTTGGCGACGTCGATCAGGACCTTGGCCGCGTTCTCCTTGGCCTTATCGAGGGAGTTGGCCTCGGAAATCTTCACCGCATCGATCTTGACTTGGGCCTCGCCCCAGCTCCGGACCTCGATCCGGCCGGAGACGTTGGAGATCGAAACCCGGCCGTCGCGGGCGAGGTCCTCGGTCTTGGCGAATTTCTCCTCATATTTTTCCTTGGCCAGGGCCGCGCCCGTTCCCAGGACCAGGGCGAACGCCAGCCCGACCGCCGCCGCCGTCGCTTTTTTCATCGTGTTCACTTTCATGGTTTGCCTCCCTTCCTTCCGAAATCAAAGTATCGTCTCGGCCGCTCCCTTGGCGGCCGCCGCTTTCTGGACATCGATCATGTTGTCCAAGAACTCGACCTTCTCCCGGTAGGCCGCTAGAAGATAAAGCCGGGCGTTCACATTCGCCGGATTCTCGGCCACCGCGTCGCGGCAGGCCAGGATCGCGTCATCGACGACCTTGAGGTCGCGCTCGAAGAGGGCCGCCATCTGGGCGTCGAGCTTGCCCTTTTGGGACGAGACGGCCTCGGTCAGCGCCTCGATGGCCTGCCGGTAATGGATTTCGGCCTCCTCGAGCTTGGCCAGGGTGTACGCCTCGCCGTTCGTCGGCATAGGCGCCGGCGCCGGTCCGCCGGACCACGGTCTCCACAACAGGACGATGCCGCCGACGATGGCGAGAAGGGCCGCCGCGGCGGCGAAAGAGTAGCTCGGCCGCAGCCGGCCGAAGAGGCGATCGGCTTTTTCGCGCCTCCCGGCCCGCACGCCTCCCAGGATCCGGGGCCAGAGGGCGTCGGACGGCTCGAACCTGGCCAAGCCCCTGGCCTGGTCGGCGATCTTCCGGAAATCCTCCAGGACCTCCCGGCAATCGCGGCAATCCCGGCAGTGCTCCTCGAGCCGGGTTTTTTCCTCCCGCCCGATCGTCCCGTCGAGCAGGTCGCCGATGAGCTTTTGCGCTTTAGAGCATTTCATGGCTCTCTCCTCAGCAGACTCCCCGGTCTTTGAGGAATCCGCGGATCTTGAGCCGCGCCTTAAAAAGCTGCGACTTCGATGTCCCCGCCGACAGCCTCATCATCCGGCCGATCTCCTCGTGCTTGAAGCCCTGGACGTCGTGGAGGAGAAAAATCTGACGGAGCTTCGGGGGAAGGCGCCGGACGGCCTCCTCGAGGGGCCCGCGGATGTCGTGCGAGGCCTCCTCGTCGCCGTTCTGGCGGAGGACGCCCTCGACGTCGTCGAGGGGAACGCCCTTCTCGATCTCGACCCGGCGCTCGCGGAGGTGGCTGTAGCACGTGTTGAGGGCGATGCGGTACACCCAGCCGGTGAAGGTTTCCGGCCGGTCGACGTCGTCGATGTTGGTGAAAATCTTGACGAAGATGTCCTGGAGAAGGTCCTCGGCCGAGGTCCGATTGTAGGTGTGCCGGTAAGCCAGGCCGAACAAGGCCTTCCTGAAGCGGCCGTAGATCATCTCCATGGCCGACGCATCGCCTTGCTTGCTTCTTTCGATGAGCTCGGCGAGGGTCGATTCGGATGGCGATGCGCCCCGGGCGCCGTCGGTCGGGCGGGACATGAAGGCATTATCCGTCATTTCCGGCCGGATTGACAACGCCATCGCCAGGTCCTGCACTCTCTTCTCCGCACCCCTATAGATGAAAAAAGACCGCAAAAGGTTGCTTTTTCCGACGTTTTTTTTAAGAATCGTGTAGGAGAGAATCCCCCGCGAACCCAGGGAAGAGAATCGGCCGAAAGGAAGGCGAGCCGCATGAGACGCAATCTTTTTAATATCATCATCTTAATAGCCATTTCGGCCGTGTTGGGGACCTTGGCCTGCAACCGGAACGGGGGAAATGCCTCGTCGGCCGAAGTCTCGGGGGTCATCGAGGCCGTCAAGACCGAAATCCGGGCCCAATTCCAGGGGGAAATCGAGAGAATCGAGGTTCAGGAGGGCCAGGCCGTCCGTCGCGGGGACCTCCTCTGCGTCATTAACGCCGACAAGCTGCGCCTTCAACTCGACCAGGTGAAAGCCGGGCTGGCCGCCGCCGAGGCCAAGCTCCGCCTGGCCCGGAAAGGGACGAAAAAGGAGCTCATCGCCATCGCCGAGAATCAGCGCGATATCGCCCGCAAGCAGCTTGAGCTCGCCGAGAAAGACGAGCAGCGCCTGGCCCGGCTCTTGACCGAGGGGGCCATCGCCACGGCGCAAAAAGAAAAGACCGACCTGGCCCTCAAGGCCGCCCAGGAGCAGTTCGCGAGCGCCGAAGAGAATTACCGGATGGCCCTCCGCGGCCTGGAAAAGGAAGAGATCGACATCGTCCTGGCCGAGATCCAGGGCTTGGAAGCCCAGGCTCGCCTTCTCGAACGGACCCTCCGCGACGCCGAGGTCCGCGCGCCCTCGGACGGGACGATCGAGGTCCGGCATGTCGAGGTCGGCGAGCTGGCGGCCCCGGGCACCGCCCTCTTCGGCCTCATCGACCTCGGCCGGACCTACGTCAAGGCCTATGTTCCCGAATCCCTGATCGGCCGGGTGAAATTGGGAAATAGGGTTGCCGTCGCCAATGATTCGTATCCGGGGAAGGTCTATTCCGGGAAGGTCGATTTCATCTCCGACGAAGCCGAGTTCGCCCCCCGCAATATCCAAACCAAGGAGGAGCGGGTCAAGCTCGTTTATATGGTCAAGGCCTACCTCGACAACGCCGCCGGCGAGCTCAAGCCGGGGATGCCCGTGGACGTGACGATCGCTTTCTAAGGCCATGACGGAAGCGGCGATCCGGGCCGTCGGCCTGGGCAAATCGTTCGGCGGCGCGGCCGCCATCCGGGGCCTCGACCTCGAGGTTGAGAAGGGGACGGTCGCGGGAATCGTCGGGCCCGACGGGGCGGGCAAATCGACCCTCCTCCGCCTCCTCATCGGCCTCCTCGAGGCCGACCGCGGGCGGGTCGAAATCGCCGGCTTCGACCTCGGCCGCGACCTTTTCCAAATCAAGAAGCGCATCGGCTACATGCCCCAGCAGTTCAGCCTGTACGGGGACTTGACCGTGGCCGAGAACATGAAATTTTTCGCCGACCTCTACGGAGTCGCGGCCGGGCGATTCGCCGCCCGGAAGAAGGACCTCCTCCGGTTCAGCGCCCTGGGCTCGTTCGAAGGGCGCCTGGCCCGGCATCTCTCGGGCGGGATGCAGAAGAAACTCGCCCTGGCCTGCAATCTTTTCCACACGCCCGAGATTCTGCTCCTCGACGAACCCACGACCGGAGTCGATCCCGTCTCCCGGGTCGAACTGTGGCGGCTCTTGGCCGCATTAAACGCCGGGGGGACGACCATCGTCGTGACGACGCCCTACATGGACGAAGCCGCGCGGTGCGGCCGGGTCGGGTTCATCCATCAAGGCCGGATCCTGGCCTACGACGCGCCGGAAGGGCTGGTCACCCGGATGAGCGGCGAAATCGTCGAGGTCTCGGCCCCCCTTGCCCCCGCCCTAAAGGCGCTCCGGGGCGTCGCCGGGCTCAAGAGCGTCCGGCCTTTCGGAGAAAAAATCCATGTCACTCTCGGGGCGGGTCTTTCCGGAATGGAGAAAATCCGGGAGAGGCTCGAGGCCGAAGGCGTCGTCGCGGAGAGCCTAAAAGCTATCCCGCCGACGTTCGAGGACGTCTTCATCGCCCTGTCCGAGCGGGCCGGGAAAGAAGCCGGACGATGAGCGAAGCCGGCGGCCTGAGCATCGACGTCCGCGGCCTGACCAAAGCTTTCGGGACGTTCACGGCCGTCGACAAGATCTCATTTTCGGTCCGGAAGGGCGAGATCTTCGGCTTCCTGGGGCCCAACGGGGCCGGCAAGTCGACGACGATCCGGATGCTGTGCGGGATCCTCCGTCCGACCTCGGGCGAGGGATACGTCGGCGGCCGCAGCCTCGGCCGCGAGCCCGAAGCCATCAAGCGAATCATCGGCTACATGTCCCAGCGCTTCACCCTCTACGGCGACCTGACGGTCGGCGAAAACATCGATTTCCACGGCGGGATCAGGCGTCTTCCGCCCCTCTTGGCCAAGGAGCGGAAGGCCTGGGTCGTCGAGATGGCGGGCCTCCGGGGAAGGGAAAACGTCCTGACCCGGGAGCTGGCGGGCGGCTGGAAGCAGCGCCTGGCCCTCGGCTGCGCGATTCTCCATCGGCCCGAGATCGTCTTTCTCGACGAACCCACGGCCAGCGTCGATCCCGCCTCGCGGCGGGATTTCTGGGACTTGATCTACGAATTATCGGAGATGGGGACGACGGCCTTCGTGACCTCCCATTACATGGACGAGGTCGAGCGCTGCCACCGGATCGCGATCCTCTTCGACGGGCGGATCATCGCCCTGGGGTCACCCCGGGAGTTGAAGATGGCTTTCACGGGGAGGGAAACATCGAGCCTGGAGGAGGTTTTCGTCGCCGCGGTCGGGGCGGGGAGGACGATGTGAAAGGCCGGATTATCCCGATCATGCGGAAGGAAGCCCTCCATATCCGCCGCGACCCCCGGAGCCTCTATATGGCCATCGGCTTGCCCATCCTCCTCCTCGTCCTCTTCGGCTACGCCATCACCTTCGACATCCGCCACGTGGCCGTCGCCGTAGCCGACCTCGACGGTTCGTGGGCGAGCCGCGACCTCGTCGCCAGGGTCCGGGCGAGCGAATATTTCAGCCTCCAAGGTCTGGCCCGCGACGACCGGGACGCAGGGCGGTGGCTCGAGGAAGGCCGGGTCAAGATCGCCCTCGTCATCCCCCGCGACTTCGGGCGGGACCTTGGACGAGGAAGCCTTCCCGCTGTTCAAGTCCTGGTCGACGGGAGCAACAACAACACGGCCCTCGTCGCCCTGGGCTATATCTCCGGCCTCGTCCAGTCGTTCTCCGAGGAGGCTCTCAGGGCGGCGATGGGCTCGCGGAGCGTCCCCTCCGTCGACCCGAGGGTCCGGATCTGGTACAACCCCGAGCTCAGGAGCACGAACTTCATCGTCCCCGGCCTCATCGCCGTCGTCATGATGGTCGTCACGACGATGCTGACCTCCCTGACCATCGCCCGGGAATGGGAGAACGGGACAATGGAACAGCTCATCACCGGGCCGGTCCGGTCCCACGAGATCGCCCTCGGCAAGATCGGGCCGTACTTCCTCCTCGGCGCCGTCCAGGTCCTGCTCGTCGTCGCCGCCGGAACACTCCTTTTCCGAGTGCCCCTCCGGGGGAACATCCTCTGCCTGGCCGTCGTCTCGGCGGTCTTCCTCTTCTGCACCTTGGGCTTCGGGCTCTTCATTTCCATCACGGCCAGGAACCAGCAGCTTTCGTTCATGCTGGCCGTCCTGACCACCCTCCTCCCTTCCTTCCTCCTTTCGGGATTCATCTTTCCCATCTCAAGCATGCCCAAGGCGGTTCAAGCGGTCACCTATCTCATCCCGGCCCGCTATTTTCTGGCGACGCTCCGGGGGATTTTTCTCAAGGGCTACGGATTCGGCCTGCTCTGGCCGGAGATACTTTCGCTCTCCGCGCTCGGCCTTCTCGTCTTCGCCCTCTGCGTCCGCCGCCTCAAGCTGAGGCTGGATTAGGGGGGGAGGGAGTTGTTCAGCGTCATCCGCCACATCGTCCGGAAGGAATTCCTCCAGCTCTTCCGAGACCGGAGGATGCTCATCCCGATTTTCCTCGGGCCCGTCATTCAGCTCGTCCTCTTCGGCTACGCGGCGACGATCGACGTCAAGGATATTTCTCTGGCCGTCGTTGACCAGGACCGGACCGAGGACAGCCGGACGCTCGTCTCGGCTTTCACCCAATCGGGTTATTTCACGGTCCGGGCGAATCCGGAGAGCCCGACGGCCCTCGATCCCCTCCTTGAGACGGGGCGTGTCCGCTCCGCCCTGGTCATCCCGGCCGACTTCTCCCGCCGGCTCGGCCGGGGGGAGACCGCCCCGCTCCAGGTTCTGATCGACGGGACCGACGCGAACTCGGCGACGATCATCCAGAGCTACGTTGCCCTCATCGCGGCTAAGTACGCCGCCAGCGTCGCCGCCCGGGCCCTCGGGGGGATCTTCGAACCGGTCTCGATGATCGAGCCCCGCGTCTGGTACAATCCCGAGCTCAAAAGCTCGGTCTGGATGGTCCCCGGGGTCATCAGCCTGATCCTCCTCCTGACGACCCTCATCCTGACGGCCATGGCCGTCACCCGGGAGCGGGAGATCGGGACGTTCGAGCAACTCATCGTCTCGCCCATCCGGCCGGTCGAGCTCGTCCTGGGCAAGACCGTCCCCTTCGTCATCATCGGCGTCATCGACGTCGTCATCGTCTTACTGGCCGGGAGGCTCGTCTTTCATGTCCCGATGCGCGGGAACCTTCTTTTTCTCTTCGGGGCCGCCTTCATCTTCCTCCTGACGACCCTCGGGACGGGCCTTCTCATCTCGACCATTTCCCGGACCCAGAGCCAGGCCATGATGTCGGCCATGTTCTTCGTCATGCCGGCCCTGCTCCTCTCGGGCGTGTTCTCGCCCATCGAAGGCATGCCGCGCCTCGTTCAATACCTGACCTACCTCAATCCGCTGCGCTATTTCGGAAAAATCGTCCGGGCGATTCTTCTGAAAGGGAGCGGGCCCGATGTCCTCTGGCCGGAGCTCGCAGCCCTCGCCGCGATCGGGGTGACGGTCTTCACCCTGAGCGCCCTCCGCTTCCGCAAGCGCCTGGAGTGACCGCGGCTACTCGTACCTCAGAGACTTCACGGGATCGGCCGTGGCCGCCTTGATCGTTTGGTAGCTCACGGTGAGGAGGGCGAAGGCGAGGACAAGGAGGGACGTCAAGACGAAAGGCCAGGGGGACATCGCGGCTCGGAAGGCGAACTTCTGGAGCCACTGGTGCATGAGAAAATAGGCCAGGGGCCAGGCGATGATGTTCGCCGCCAGAACCCATTTTGTGAATTGCCCGGCCAGGAGGAGGCCGATCCCGGAGACGGTCGCCCCGAGGGCCCGGCGGATGCCGATCTCCTTTGTCCTCTGCTCGGCGACAAACGCCGAGAGACCGAAGAGGCCGAGGCCGGCGACGAAAACGGCCAGGATGGAGAACGCCAGGAAGATCCGCCCCGTCCGCTCCTCGGCCCTGTAGAGCCGGGCGAAATGGGCGTCGAAGAACTGGTATTCGAACGCCTGGCCCCGGGCGAACCGGCGCCAGGTCCTCTCGATGAAATCGACCGTCGCCCGGATATTCTCGGGACGGACCCGCACGGAGAGGTATCTCCCGATGCCCTGCGTTCCGAAATAGCGAATGACCAGGGGCCGGATCTCGTTGCGGAGACTCTGAAAATTGAAATCCTTGGCGACACCGATGATGGTGAACTTTCGGGACTGGGCGGCGTTGGGGCCGACGGCGACGATCTCCTTCCCGATCGGATCCTCGAGTCCGAGATGGCGGACCGCCGATTCGTTGACGACGACGGCCCGGGCGTCCGTCGGCCGTGTTTCCTCGAAGTACCGGCCGGCGGCCAGTCCGACCTCGTACGTTTTGACGAAATCCTCGTCCGAGAAATAGGTCCAGAAGAGATGGGTTTCCTCGCCGGCCGCGCCGGGGAGGCTGTAGGCGTTGTTGCTGAAAGCATCCTCCCCGATGAGGCCGACCGTGTTCGAGGCGCTGGCGACGCCGGGGTGGGCCAGCAGTTCTTGTTTGAAGGCGCGGAGCTGGCTGCCGAGATCGTCGGCTTTCTCGACGATCACGACCTGGTCCTTGTTGAAACCCAGGTTCATCGTTTGGATATAGTTCATCTGCCGGCGGACGACGAACGTCCCGGCGAGGAGGACGACGGACACGGCGAATTGAAGGACAACGAGGACGTTGCGGAGGCGCGACCTCCGCGACCTCCCCGCCGTTTCCGTCTTGAGGACGAGGAGGGGGTCGAAAGAAGCCAGGAAGAAGGCTGGATAGATCCCAGCCAGGATCCCGGTGATAAGAACCAAGGCCAGGAGGCCGAGAACGGTCGACGGACCCTCCCCATACGGCATGGCCAGGTCTTTTCCGGTGATCCCGTTGAACGCGGGAAGGAGGAGCTGGACAAGGAGGAGGGCCAGGAGAACGGCGAGGAAAGCCGTCAGGGTCGATTCGAAAAGGAACTGGCGGACGAGCTGGGCGCGGTGGGACCCGACCGTCTTCCGGACGCCGACCTCCCGGGCCCGGCGCGAGGACCGGGCCGTGGCCAAGTTAACGTAGTTGACCACGGCCACGATCAGAACCCCCAGAGCGACAAGGGAAAAGATGGTGATCGTCGAGAGATCGCCATTGGGCTCCAGTTCATGATCGTAGTGAGACCGGAGGTGGATGTCCCTGACGGGTTGGATGAAGAATTCGTACTTTCCCCCGGACGCGACAAACTCGTCAAAGGTGATCCCGATGGCGGCCTGAACTTGGGGACCGACGTGCTTGCGGACGAGGCCGGGCATCTTCGCCGCGACGGCCTCGGCCGGGGCGCCCTCGCGCAAGAGGATATAGGTGAAATAACTGTTGTTCACCCAGACGGGGCTGCGGCTGTCGTTCTGGGTTTCGAGGGAGGCCAGGAAGTCGTAGTGGAAATGGGAGTTCCGGGGAGGGTCCTCAACGAGGCCCGTGACCACGTAGTCGCGCTTCCCGTCCGCGTTGAGGGTCTTTTCGAGCGGATTCTCCGGGCCGAAGTATTTTTGGGCCATGGACCGCGTGAGAACGATGGCCAGGGGTTTCTCCAGCGCCGTTTTCGGGTCGCCGGCGATAAAAGGGACGGTGAAGATGTCGAAGAAGGACGGATCGACCCAGTAGACCCGTTCCTCGCTGAAGGCCTTATCCCCGTAACGGAAAACCGGGAAGCCGAAGTTCCGGACCCGGGCGGCGGCCGCGACTTCCGGCATCTCATCGACGAGCGCCTTGGCCATGGGCGCCGAGGTGACGACTCCCTCGAAGGACTTGTTCATGAGGAATCCTCTGAGCCCGACCCGGTAGATCCGGTCGACCTGACGGTAATGCCGGTCGAAGCTCTGCTCGTCCCGGACGAAAAGGAGGATGAGAAGGCCGCCGGCGACTCCGACGGCGAGCCCCAGGACGTTGATGAGCGAGAAGCCGGGATGGCTCATGAAATTCCGGACTGTGGTTTTTAGATAATTGCTGAACATGCGACCTCCAAGCCTTGCGGCCCTGACGACTCCCCCGGACGCCCGGATCTGACCCCAAGGCTCTTTACCCTCGGACATGAGAATAGACGAAAAAGGGGGAATGAAGGTTCCCCATCTTGGGGTCGTCGAAACGATAGATCCTCGGGAACCAAGCGTTGAAATCGGCCGGGGGGGGATGGCAGGATGCCCTCGACGGAGGAGCAAGATGCCGAAATCTCTCGGGCTCGGACGGATTTTCGCCGCCTTCCGCAAAAGGTTGGAGTAAAGGGATCGTTTGATTCTTATGGGACGTTTATCTTAGACTTGAATCACGAAACTGTCCAAGAAGCGGGACACCCGGTTCTTGGCCGAGCTCGTCTCGAAAAAACCTACGAAGAGAAAATGATGGCCGTCCAGAAATTCCGCACTTTCGAAGACGCGGAACGAGCGCTCTGGGAGTTCCGGCCGGACAAGGCCTATTATCGGCGTGTCGCGGCCCTTTGGTCCGCCGCCGGGCGCCTCTGCCCTCCGCAAACCGTGAAACGGGGAATCGTCCGCTTCAGGACGATCAAAGAAGCCCAGGAAGGCGGATGATGAATCCAAAAAAGACGGCGGGGGGAACCCGGCCAGGCCAAGCGGAAATCTTGACCGTCACCGCCGACAACCTCGAGGCGCGGGGTTTCTTCTGTTACATGAGCAAGAGGAAAACGGAGGGTTACGCCGGAAAGCAGCGCTGGCTGAAGGACCGCCTCGCCGAAGGCCTGCGCCTCAAGCTCCTCGCCCTGCCGGAACGCGGATTCATCGAGTATCTGCCCGGCGAGTTCTCATGGCGGGCCGTCCGGGCCGACGGATATATGATGATTCATTGCCTCTGGGTAGTCGGACGGAGCAAAGGCCGCGGATTCGGAGCGGCCCTTCTCGAGGAGTGCATCGGGGAGGCGAAACGCCTGGGGATGAAGGGCGTCGCCATGGTGACCAGCGAGAAAAACTGGCTGGTAGGCCGGAAGCTTTTGGCCGGCCAGGGTTTCGAATGCGCGGATGAGGCCGCGCCGGCATTCTCCCTCATGGTCAAGAAGTTCGGGAAAGCCCCTTCGCCGGAATTCGCCGGAGGCTGGGAGGACAAGGCCCGCGCCTTTGGCCGCGGATTGACCGTCATCCGCTCGGACCAATGCCCCTACATCGTCGACGCGACGGCGATCGCGGTCGGCGCGGCCGAAAAGGCCGGGATCCGCAGCCGTGTCGTCGAGATCCGAAGCCGCGAGGACGTCCTCCGTTTGTCTCCGACCCCGTACGGCGTCTTCGGCCTTGTCCTTGACGGCAAGCTCCTGAGCTATCACTACCAGCTCGAAAAGGATCTTCTCCCCCTCCTGCGCGTGGCGAAGCGATAGTCAATCGCACTCGACATGCAACGATAAAATGATGAACACGATGAAGAGGTGGAAATCGATAAATTGACATTGTCTATCATTTGTGATATTTATTTGGCGTGATCAAGTGGGATGAAAACAAGGACCGATTCCTGAGGACGGTCCGGGGGGTTTCGTTCCAGGATATCACAGAAGAAATTTTCTCGGGCCGTTACCTCGATATTCTGGAAAATCCGAGCCGGCCCGGACAGGACATCTTCATCGTCAGGATGCACGATGACGTTTGGGTCGTACCGTTCGTCCTGCGGGACGACGACACGATTTTTCTGAAAACGGCCTATCCGAGCCGAAAATTTCGGAGGCGATATGGAGGCGCCCATGAAAAGAAGGAATAAACTCGACCCTTTCGAGAAGGAAATCGAAGCCCGCGGTTCCGAGTATGTCCCGGTTCGAGGCGCTAAGCGGACGAAAATCGAAAACATTCTCGAAAAAGCGAGAAAAGCCCGCAACATCAACATCCGGATCAGCGAACATGATCTTGCCCGGTTGAAGAAAAGAGCCGAGGATGAAGGGATTCCCTACCAGACGATGATCTCGAGCATCCTGCATAAATATGTCTCGGACCGACTGGTCGACGAAAAGGACATCGTGAAGTCTCTTCAATTGTTGGAAACCGCCAGGTAGAAGCGCAAGATCCCCGCGTTGAAATCGGCCGGGGGGGGATGGTAGGATGGCTCCGACGGAAGGAGCGCCTCATGCGGAAATCCCTCGGAGTCGGAATCATCCTCGCCGCCGGCTTGGCCGCGGCCGTCCCCGGCCGGCCTCGGACATCCGAGGTCTGCGTCCTGGAGACGAACATGGGGACGATGGTCTTCGAATTTTTCGAGGCCGACGCGCCCAAGACCGTCGGCCAGTTCAAGGATTTAGTCCGTAAGGGCTTCTACGACGGAAAGGATTTCTACCGCGTCGTCCGCGGCCACGTCATCCAGACGGGGGGCGGCAGCGCGCCCAAGCTCCCCTCCGAGTTCAACGCCCGGCCGCACGTCTTCGGGACGCTCGGCTTGGGCCGGACGGGGGATGAAAACAGCGGCGATTCGGAGATCTACGTCTGCATCGCGGCTCGGCCTTATCTTGACGGACGGTACACGGTCTTCGGCCGGCTGATCGAGGGATTCGACGTCCTCGAGCGGATCGCCGTCGTTCCCGTCGAGGAGAAATGGGAGGGCGCCGACAGAAGGATGGCCATGCACAAACCCCTCAAGCCCGTCGTGATCCAAAAGGCTAAAATCCAAGAACGCGAGAAGGGGCAGACCGCCGCGGCGGGATTTCCCCTCATCCGCAGGCTCGTCGTCCGCTATTTCTTTCGCGACCCGGCTGCCGCCGAGCGTTTTTACGGCCAGGTCCTAGGACTCATCCCCGCGGGGAAGGGACTTTTCCGGCTGTCCGAAACGACGTTTCTTCGGATCGAGCCTCTGGCCGAGGCCGGCGATGATGCCGGTTCTCCCAAAACGGCCACGCTGTCCTTCGTGACGGACGAAGTCGACGGCTGGTTTGCCTACCTCAAATCAAAGGCCTTGACCTTCCGGTCCGAGCTCAAGGACGCGACCCGCCACCCGACCCGCGGATTCGTGGCCGTCGACCCCGAAGGCCACCTCCTCGAATTCGAACGCTTCCTCGACAATCCCCAGAACACGCGCCTCCACGACGCCCTCCGGACGGTCAAGCCGCTCTTTCCCCCTCCCGGGGGATCCCCAACCCGCCCCCGCGATCTCGGGATCAAAGCCAATATCCTTTGGCTCTACTATAAGGACATCCCGGCCGCCCAGGGATTCGCCGTCGACAAGCTGAGCTCCGGCCTGCTCGTCGACCAGGGATTCGCCAAAGTCATGACCGCCTCCCCGACGGGATTCATCGGCCTCGTCGACGGGGCCCAAGGGCTTCATCCCTTCACCGAGAGAAAGGCGGTCCGGATCGACCTGGCCGTCAACGACCCGGCGGCCTGGACGGCGGTTCTGCGCCGAAGGAATGTCCCCCTCATCCTCAGCGAAATAGGCGACGCCGGCCCGGTCTTCCGCGACCCCGGCGGATACATCTTTCGTTTCGTTCCGGCGCGCGAAATTCTCGGCGAGGCAAAAAAATGAGCGACATCTTCGAAAAGCTTTCCGACTCCCGGGCTCCCCTCATCGTGACCCCTCCCCCGGGGCCGAAGTCCCGGGAATTTCTCGAATACCAGAGCCTGCACGAGGGTTCGGCCGTGTCCTATCCCCGTGGGCTACCCATGGCCCTCCTCCGGGGCCGGGGGGCCACGGTGGAGGATGTCGACGGGAACGTCTACCTCGATTTCTTCGGCGGCGCGGGCGTCCTCAACGTCGGCCACGCGAATCCCGAAGTTCTCGAAGCGGCCGGCCGCCAGATGGCCGACCTGACCCACACCCTGGACATTCCCAGCCCGCCCCGCCAAGCCCTGGCCGAGAGCTTGAGAAGCGTTCTCCCCGCCGAGCTGAGCCGTCTCCTCTTCGGCGGCCCGACCGGGTCGGACGCCGTCGAAAGCGCCGTCAAACTGGCCAAGCACAACAGCCGGCGTATTCCCCTCGTCGCCTTCGAGGGCTCCTACCACGGGATGACGGCGGGGGCGCTTTCCCTGACGAGCGGCGGGCCCTTCCGTGCGCCTTTCCTCCCTCTTCTCCCCGAGGTCCATTTCCTGCCTTACGCCTACTGCTATCGGTGCGCCTTCGGTAAAAAGCCCGAGAGCTGCGGCCTCTTTTGCGCCGCCTATCTCGACCACAAGTTCGAAGACCCGCATTCGGGGCTGGCGAAACCGGCGGCGGTCATCGTCGAGGCCGTCCAGGGAGAGGGCGGATCCATCGTCCCTCCCGCCGGCTATCTCCCCGCCCTCCGCCGGATCTGCGACAAGCACGGCGTCATCCTCATCGTCGACGAAATCCAGGCCGGGCTCTGCCGGACGGGGCGGATGTTCGCCTTCGAGCATTCGGGCGTCGTTCCCGACATCATCACCCTGAGCAAAGCCCTCGGCGGCCTGGGATTTCCCCTCTCGGCTATCGCCTACAGGGAGCGCCTCAACACGTCCCCTCCTGGCCAGCACATCGGAACATTCCGGGGAAATGTCGTCGCCTTTGCCGCCGGAGCCGCCGCGCTTCGCTTCATGATCGGCCACGACCTCGCCGGCCGCGCCGAGCGGCTGGGCCGGACGATGCTCGAGGCGCTCAAGGAGGTCGAACGGGATTCTCCGATCGTGGGCGAGGCCCGGGGGTTAGGCCTGATGCTCGGGATCGAATTCGTCAAGGACAAGGACGGGCGTGAACCGGCGCCCGAATACGCGGCCAAGGTCCGGACGGCTTGCCACCAGCGCGGCCTTCTCGTCGAGGTCGGCGGCCACTACTTCAACGTCGCCCGCTTTCTCCCGCCCCTCGTCCTGACCGAAGCCCAGGCCCGCAAGGGGCTCGAAATCTTCGCCGAGGCCGTCCGGGCCGTCGAGAAGTCGATTTGAAGAGGCGAAGGCTTCTCCTCCGGGGCGGGACGCTCGTCTCGGCCCAAGTTGCCGTCCGGGGAGACCTTCTCGTCGAGGGCGAGATGATCGCCGCCGCCGGACGCCTCGATAGTGTCCAGGCCGACGAAACGATCGACGCCTCCGGCCTGCTCGTCCTTCCCGGCGCCGTGGACACCCACGTCCATTTCAGCGACGACTTCATGGGCACGGTCAGCGTCCACGACTACTTCCGCGGCACCCGCGCCGCCGCCTATGGCGGGGTGACCACGGTCATCGACTTTTCGAACCAGCAGGAGGGCGAGCCGCTTCTGCGGACGGTCGAGCGGAAGAAGGACGAGGCCGCCGGCCGGGCATTGGTCGACTGGGGCGTGCATCCCGTCATCACCCGGCCGTCGCCCGAGACTCTTGCCGGCATCCCGGACATCATCGCCGCCGGCGCGCCGACCGTCAAATGCTACCTGACTTATCGAAAAGAAGGCCTGATGGTCGGATACGACGACCTCAAGGCCGCTCTGCTGGCGCTCAGCCGGGCGGGCGGCATGCTCCTCGTCCACGCCGAGGACAACGACGCCCTCGAGGAGAATATCCCCCGCCTCATCGCCGGCGGGTTCGTCCAGCCGATCTATCACGCCCGGAGCCGGCCGCCCGAGGTTGAAACGGCGGCCGTCCATAAGGCGGTCGAGGCGGCCCGCGAAACGGGAGGGCGGCTATTCATCGTCCACCTGGCCTCGGCCGACGGTCTTGACCTCATCGCCGCTGCCCGGAAAGTAGGCGTTGACGTCCTGGCCGAGACGTGCACCCATTACCTTATCTTCACGGATGAAATGCTCGAGCGCGAAGACGGCATCAAATGGATCTGCTCCCCTCCACTCCGGTCCGCCGAGATCCGCGACCGGCTTTGGGAGGGCATTCGCGACGGGAGGATCTCCCAGGTCAGTTCGGACGACGCGGCCTATTCCTGGAGGGCGAAGCTCATCGGCGCCGGCCGGTTCGACCTCTGCCCGAACGGAATCCCCGGCGTCGAGGTCCGGCTCTCCCTTCTCTATTCGGAGGGTGTCGTCAAGGAGCGGATGCCGCTGCCGCGGATGGTTGAGGTCGCGGCGACGGCCCCGGCCCGCCTCTTCGGCCTCGCGCCCCGCAAGGGGAATCTCGAGCCGGGAGCGGACGCCGACATCGTCCTCCTGGATCCCAAAGCGGGATGGATCATGGGCCGGGAGACGCTCCACATGGGGACGGACTGGTCGGCCTACGAAGGTATTCCGGTGACGGGAAAAATCCTCAAGGTCTGGTCACGGGGAGAGCTCATCGTCGACGGCGATAACTTCGTCGGCGAAAAGGGCCGCGGCCGTTACCTCCACCGCGTCCTCCCGCCTAGGGGGCCTTCATCCGTTCGAAGCGCCCCACAAGGCTCAAGATGATGATCAGCGCGAATTCGCGGCCTCTCCGGAAAAGCAGATTTTTCTCCCTTGATGGAAGACTCCCGCGGGATCAAGCCGGAGTCGATGTCCTGACCGCCTCGGCTTTTCGACTCCGTCCGCGGAGAAACGCCCGCAAGCCGCGGGCGAGAGGCAGGACCTCGCGGTAGCGTTCGACGACGTCGAGGGCTTCGTCTCGATAGGCGTCGGCGATCTCGGCGATTTCGGCTGTGCTTCCATAAACGAGGATGCGGAAAATATACTTTTCCAGGCTCGTCCGCTTCGATCCGTAAAAGTCGTCCCAGAAATAGTCCTTTTGACGGACCGGGATATCGACCACGCGGGAATGAACGATTTTAATCCTCGGCATGCCACCGCTCCAGAACGGACCGGGCGCTCTTGTCGAGGCCGGGATATTCGTCGAAGGCCATGACGGCCGCGAGATAGATCTCGAATTTCTCCTCCTTGAACTTCGTCCGGAAATCCGATCGGATCATCTCCCGGGACCAATCTCGGTGGCGGTCAAGAAGGCAGGCGATATCGGCCGGATCCTTGGCCTCCACGCGGCGCCCCGTGACGTAGATCTTGTTGAGGAGAAGGTCCCGGTCGGAGGCCAGCTTCAATCCGTCCTTCGTTTCGATTTTGGCGACGTTAGGGAATGGGAACCTGACGAAGCTCGCTTTGATGCCGCGGAGGAACAGATCGACATTGTCCCCGCCGGGAAAGTGAACGATCCGCTCGATCTCGGGACCATATCGCCGCCGCAGGCGGGATTCGATCCTCGAAAGGCCTCCTTTTTCCGTGAAGAGGTCGAGGTCGGTGCTGATCCGGTGTTCGTACTTGATCATGATCGCCGTCCCGCCGGCAAGATAAAGGCCGGGGACGACGGCCTGGAGCTCCCGGCCCAGGGAGAGGAGGCGCTCCTTTATCTCCTTCAGGGAATCCATTGGACTCATTATAACACAGCCGATGACGACCGATGCCGCGGTGACCGAGGCGATGATGACGACGCCTCCCGCGATCGACTTCGCTCCCGGCGTTTCTCTATAATTCCCGCAATCACCCGGAGATGTATCATTCCTGGGGAAGATTTCGTTTTTTTTATGAGTGAGGATTCAACCATGAGAAACGCGACCCGATGCCTGATCCTTCTCCTGACGGCCGGGATCTTGACGGCCGGTCAGGCTCCGGCTCTCGATTCGGCGGCTCGGAAGGCCGTCGTCGACGAGATCGCCAGGCTGATGGACGAAAAATACGTGTTCCAGGATGTCGGGAAAAAATGTGGAGCCCACCTCCAGGCGAAACTCGCCGCCGACGCTTTCGACAAGGCCGTCACGGCGGAAGCCTTTGCCGCCGTCCTGACGGACGAGCTTCAAGGCATCGCCCGCGATAGGCATCTCCGCGTTTCCGTCCCCGGCGCTCGAGGGGCCGCCTTTTCACCGCCCGCCGCTAAAGACCTCCCCCTCCCCTTCACGAGCCAATTGTCCGACCTCCCGCACGGATTCCGGCGGGTGGGAATTCTGCCCGGCAACATCGGCTATCTTGACTTGCTCATGTTCGTCTCTGAGGCGGTCGGCCGCGAAACGGCCGTCGCGGCCATGAAATTCCTGGGCGGCGTCGACGCGCTCATCGTCGACCTCCGGGACAACGGAGGCGGGAATCCCGAACTGATCCGTCTCATCTCCAGCTATTTTTTCGACAAGCCGACCCATTTGAACTCCCTCTACTGGCGGCAGGGCGACAGGACCCAAGAATTCTGGACCTACGAAAAAGTCGACGGCCGGCGCCTGGCCGATATCCCCATCTTCGTCCTGACCAGCCGCCGGACGGCCTCGGGCGGAGAGGAGTTCACCTACAACTTGAAGACCCGGCAGAGGGCCCTGATCATCGGCGAAACGACATGGGGCGGGGCCAATCCGGGCGGAACGCATCCTCTGCCGTCGGGGCTGCGCATCTTCATCCCGACGGGACGAGCCATCAACCCCGTCACCAAAACGAATTGGGAGGGAACGGGCGTCGAGCCCGATGTCCCGGCGGACCGGGACAAGGCCTTCGACATCGCCTTCGAAAAGGCCAAAGCCGCGGCCGAGGCCCGCCGCCGCTAGGCCGCATCCTCCTTGACAAGGGGTTTTCCCCCCCGTTAAGCTGGCGGCGAAGGCCGAAGTCGAGCCCTCCCGATGATCGAAAGATTGCTGGCTTTCGTCTCCAAGGTCGACGCCCTGCTCTGGGGTCCGTGGACGATGGCCTTCATCGCCGCGACGGCCGTCTATTTCACCCTCCGCTCGCGGTTCTTTCAATTCCGTAAATTCGGCCTCATCCTCTCGCGGACGGCGGGGTCGGTTCTCAAGAAGAGGAGCGACTCCCGCCGGGGGCGGCTGACCCCCTTCCAGGCCGCCTCGACGGCCCTGGCCAGCACGGTCGGCATGGGCAACATGGCCGGGGTGGCCACGGCGCTCTCCCTCGGGGGACCGGGAGCGGTTTTTTGGATGTGGCTCCTGGCGCTTTTGGGAATGATGACCAAGACGGCCGAGATCACCCTGGCCGTCCACTACCGCGACGCCGACGGCGAGGGGCGGGTCCGCGGCGGCCCGATGCATTATATCCGGAAGGGGCTCGGATGGACGGTCCTGGCCAAGGCCTTCAGCCTCGGGATCATCGTCAACGCCCTCTTCACGGCCACGCTCCTCCAGTCCCACACCGTCGGCCGGGCTTTCCTCCAAAGCTACGGCCTGAATCCCTATATCACGACGGGAGTCATGGCCGTCGTCACGGGAGTCGTCATCCTCGGCGGCCTCAAGAGGATCGGGAGATTCTGCGAACGGCTGGTGCCGCTTATGTCCCTCGTCTATATCCTCGCGGGCCTCGTCGTCGTCGTCCTGAACTTCGGCAAGATCCCGGCCGTTTTCGTGATGATTTTCGAGCACGCCTTCGCTCCGGTTCCGGCGGCTGCCGGCGCGGCGGGCACCGGCGTCGCCGCGGCCCTCAAGTACGGCATGGCCCGGGGGATGCTCTCCAACGAGGCCGGGCTGGGGACCGCTCCCATGGCCCACGCGACGGCCGACACGCCGCATCCCTTCGCCCAGGGATTGTGGGGAGCCTTCGAGGTCTTCGCCGACACGATCGTCATCTGCACCATCACGGCCCTGGCCATCCTCTCCACCGGCGCGCTCGAAGGCGGAAAGACGGGAATCGAGCTCCTCATCGACGCTTTCGGCGCGGCCCTATCCCCGGCTTTGGCTTCGGCCCTCATCTCCTTCGCGATTCTGACTTTCTGCCTGACGACCCAGATCGGGTTCTTTATCTATTTCGAAACGGCCGCGGCCTACGCTTTCGGCCGCCGCTCTTTGCTCTGGTTAAGATGGATCTATCTTGTCCCCGGGATCGCCTTCGCCGGCTTCGCCGACGTCGACCGGCTCTGGGTCTTCGCCAACATCGCCGTGGGCGCCTGCGCCCTGCCGAACCTGATCGCCCTCCTTGTGCTCAGCGGCGTCTTTTTCGCCCTGATGAAGGATTACCTGGAAGGCCGGAACGCGTTCGCCACGGACATCACCGACGCAACCCGCCGCTATGTGCGAAGCGCCGAAAGGAAGACATCATGAGGATCCTCATCATCAATCCCAACAGCGATCCCGACATGACGAGGACCATCGAAGCGGCCGGGCGGGCGTTCGCCGCCGGCCGATTCGAGGTCGACTGCCGGGCGACGCCCGGCGCGCCGCGGTTCATCGAGACTTACGAAGATCAAGCTTTAGCCGCTCCGGGCATGGCCCGCCTTCTCCGGGAAAACGAGGAGGATTATGACGCCTTCGTCGTCGCCTGCCACTGCGACCCGAATCTCGACCTGATGAAGGAAATCAGCCGGAAACCGGTCGTCGGCATCGGCGAAGCCTCGATGAAAATCGCGACGATGCTCGGCCACCGGTTTTCGGTCATCTCGACCGCCGCCCACTCCGTCCCGAACAAGGAGGCCCTGATCGAGAAATACCATCTCCGGAACGACCTGGCTTCGGTCCGCTCGCCCGGCGAGGCGGATGCGGACGCGGAGCTCGAGGACAAATTTTATCGGACGGCCAAGGCCGCCGTCGACGAGGACGGCGCCGAAGTCATCGTCCTCGGCTGCGCCGGTCTGGCCGGCCTCGACAAGCGCCTTCAGGAAAGGCTCGGCGTCCCCGTCCTCGACGGCGTCGTCTGCGCCTTGATCATCGCCTCCGGATTGGTCACATACGGCGTTTCGACGAGTAAGGCCCGGCGCTACAATCCCGATTGAGCCGAGGATCGTCCCATGAAGCAAAGGATATATTCCGGCGCGAAGCCGGACACCATCGCCGAGGACCTGAGGCCTCTCTGCGATTTCGGCGAAGACGGACTGCCGATCCAGGAACTGACGCGCCTCATCGAAGAGCGCCTCGTCCCCCATCTTCTGGATTACGGCCTGCCCTCCTTTCATTCCTTTTTCAATTCGCCGCCGGAGGCCGGAGCCGTATTGGGGGCCGCCATCGCTCTCCGGCACAACCAGGGCGTCACCAACTGGCAGGTCTCGCCCGGCGGGGCCGTCCTCGAGGAGCTTTGCGGACGGGCCCTCTGTTGCCTCTTCGGCTTTCCGGAAACGGCCGACGCGACGTTCCTCTATTCCGGAACCTACGCCAATCAACAGGCCCTCTACATGGCCCTTCACCGCCGGGCCGAAGAGGAAGGCTTCGACTTCGCGGCCAAAGGGCTGCGCGGCTTCCGCGAGCCGGAGCGCCTGGCCGTGGCGGTTTCCGAACAGGCCCATTTCTCCGTCCGCCACGCCGTCCGGATGCTGGGGCTCGGAGAGAAACGCCTCCTTCGGATTCCGGTCGACGGCCGGCAGCGGTTGGATGTCGCCGCTCTGCGGAGGACGTTCTCGAATCGGCTGATTCGGGACAACGTCCTCGCCGTGGTGGCCACGGCCGGAACGACTTCGACCGGGGCGGTCGACCAAGCGGGACCGGTCATCGACGCCTGCGCCGGAACGCGGGCTTGGATTCACGTCGACGGGGCCTACGGGCTGGCCTATGCCCTCCTGCCCGAATATGCGCCTCTCTTCTCCGGATTCGAAAGGGCGGATTCCGTTTCCTGGGATCCGCACAAGCAGCTCGGCGTCCCCATTCCCAATTCCGTCCTCTTCGCGAAGCGCGGGGCCGATTTCAAGCGGATGGCCATTTACGGGGAGTACTTCAACCGGGAGGAAGACCCGTATCCGAATCCCGGCCTGAAATCGGCGCCTTCGACCCGGCCGATGTCGGCTCTGGCGCTGGCCGCTTCCCTCCGCCACCAGGGAATGGCCGGGGTTCGCGAGCGGCTGAGGGCGCCTCTCGCCGCCATCAAGACATTCGCCGAAAAGCTCGCCGGCGCTCCGGACGTCGAACTCTGCCACGCGCCGGACACGGGGATCCTCTGCCTCCGCCTCGTGCCGAAAGGGATCCCGCCCGAACGGCTGGACTCCCTACAGCTCCACATCTTCCGCCGTTTCCAGGAGAGCGGGGAGCGCTCGGTCGCCATCACCCGTGTCGGAGGCCGGGCCGCCCTCCGCTTCGTCGCCGTATCCCCGGCCGTAACGGCCGACGCGCTTCTCGAATCGCTCAACGCCGCCCGGGCCGCGGCGAAAGACCTCTAGACCGGTTCCCTTCTGAAGTGGGCCGAGTAACAAGGAAAGCATCGCCTTAGGGATAGGGATTTGCTTTTCCCTACAGTTCCGGGAACGGACCTGTTTTCGCCACAAAATCCCATCGTGCCCTCGCGGACAAGGATAAAACCGTTCCGCCCAACCTTTTGAGGGAAGACGCTGCCGCTTGGGAATCGTGAAGACGATCTGGCGGTGCGGGACATCCAGGAGGAGTGTCGTCCGCATCCAATCCTCCCATTCCGCCAAGCGTTTGGCATGGCAGGAGGGACAGAAGCCCCGGGTCTTGCAGGAAAACGTCAACAAATGTTCCGTCCGGCAGCGCGGGCAGCGGATCCGCGCGAATCCGCAGCGGGGATTGCCGAAGTCGAGGTATTTCTCGACGACCTCCTTCACGATCGGACGGAAAAAGCCGTAAACACGCTCGAAACGCGCCTCATATTCGGCGACGAACCGCTCAAAATGATGAAACATCACACGGTAGAGGACGGTCCGCTCCGGATGACGAGGACGATACACTCCCGCCATAACGGGAGAGAAGCCTCAAGAAACGGGCCGACATTGGGAAATCGGCCGTTTCCCCCTGAAACCAGGCCCTGTCGGCGGATCGGCAGGCGGAAGTCCGGAGCGGGCCGAGAATCAAGCTATTCGTAGCGAAGAGACTCGACGGGGTCGGTCGAGGCGGCCCGAAGCGTCTGCGTGCCGACCGTCAGAACGGCGACGACCAGCGCGCCCACGGCCGCCAGGAGAAAAGGCCCGAAGCCGAGGCTTATCCGGTAAGCGAACGCCTGGAGCCAGCGCGCCATCGCAAAATAGGCCACCGGCCAGGCGACGACGTTGGCCAGAAGGACGAGGACGATGAATTCCCGGCTGAGCTTGACGGCCAGTTCCGGCGCCGACGCTCCCATGACCTTCCGGATGCCGATCTCTTTCGTCCGCCGCTCGACGGCGAAGGCTGCCAGGCCGAGGAGCCCCAGGCAGGCGATGAATACGGCCAGGAAGGCGAATGCCCCGAAGATCTGACCGGCCCGCCGCTCTTTCCGGTAGAGGGCGTCGAACTCGTCGTCAAAGAAGGAAAAATCCCAGGGCTGGCTCTTGCTGACCGACTCGAATACCTGCTTCAGGAGGGCGACCGTTTTCATGACGTCCCCTGGCCGCGTCCGGACGGCCAGGTTTTTGCCTTCCTCCGGGACCATAACCATGGGCGCCATCGGGCTGTGAAAGCTCTGGAAATAGAAGTCCTTGACGACGCCGACGATGCTCAGTTTGCCGAGGAATTTGATCTCCTTTCCCAAAGCGTCCTTCCACCCGGCCGTCTTCGCGAACGTCTCGTTGATAAGGGCCGTGTTCTTTTCGCCCGGCGCCAAGTTACGGCCGGCGGCCAACTCGATCTTGAAAACCCTCAGGAAATCCTCGTCGACATAGTCGAAATGATAATCGGTCTTGACCGTCTCTCCCGTGTCGCTAACGAAGACCTGGTTGATCATCCGGCTGCGGATCTTCGTCGGGAGACCCGACGTGATGGACACCGACTCGACCTCCGGCAAACGAAGGAATTCGGCCTTGAGGGCGGCGGCCTTGGCCGCCGTCTCAGGTTCGCGAATGGGGATGACGAGGACATGTTCCCGGTCATAACCCAGCTTCTGGCGCTGGACGAAACGCAATTGGCCGGAGACGACCAGGGCGCAGACGACGAGGGCGACCGAGGCGGCGAACTGGGCCACGACCAGGGCGTCCCGCAGGCGCGAACCCTTCCGCCCCGAAGCGGCGTGCTCCTTGAGGACCTTCGACGCCTGGAAAGAGGAAAGCGCCAGGGCCGGATAGGCGCCGGCCAGGAGACCGACGAGCAGCGTCGCGCCCGCCACGAGAAGGAAGAAGGAGGGATCGAGGAGGTCGCGAAAGGCGAGTTCAACGCCGGCCACGGCGTTGAATCGGCCGAGCGCCAAGCGGGCGATGACCAGGGCGGCGGCCAGGGACAGGAAGGCGAACAGGACCGATTCGCCGAGGAATTGGCGAATGAGCTGGCGGCGGTCGGCCCCCGTCACCTTGCGGATGCCGATCTCCCGGGCCCGGCTCGACGACCTGGCGGTGACCAGATTCATGTAATTCACGGCGGCGATGAGGAGGATGAGGACGGCGATGGCGAGGAACAGCGAGACCGTCCGGATCTGGTTGTTGGTCGCGAGTTCGCCCTCGATATTCGAGCGGAGGTGGATGTCGGTCAGCGGCTGGAGGAAGTACCGCAGCTTGGCTTCGGTTTCGGAGGGCCGGTTCTTGTCGATCCAGGCCGCGAACTTTTCCTCCAAGGGGTTTCGGTCGGCGGAGTCGGCCAGCTCGGCGTAGATGGTGAAGTTCCCGACGTTCCAGTTCTTGAACATATAGGCGTTTTCTTCGCGCGCCTCGAGCGTAGCCACCGAAAGGAGGTAGTCGAATGTGAGGTGGGAGTTGCCGGGGACATCCCGGACGATGCCCGTCACGGTCAATTCCGCCCTGCCTCCTCTGACGCCGTAAGAAAGGACCTTCCCGATGGGATCCTGGTCTCCGAAGAGCTTCCGGGCCACCGGCTCGGTGATGACGATGGAGCCGGGGGCGGAGAGAGCCGTGGACCGGTCGCCGCGAATGACGGGAAAGGAGAAGATCTCGAGGAAATCCTGATCGGCGTATAGACCGCTTTGGGCGAAAGCCCGGCCCTCGAAGCTCAGGATGGCCGGATCGCTGAATTGCCTCATGACCCGGGCCGCGTGCCGGACTTCGGGGAATTCGGTCTTCAGGAGCGTCGCCACCGGGTCGGGGGTCCACGTCACGTATTTGTCCGGCAACTCCCCCGGCTTGACGTCGGCGTTGAGCAGGCGGAAGATCCTGTCCTTCCTCTCAAAGGACCGGTCGTAGCTCGTCTCGAAGCGGACGTAGGCCAGGATGAGGATGAACGAGGCCAGCCCGACGGCCAGGCCGGCGAGCGAGATCAGGGAATAGCCGGCGTTCTTGACGATCGTCCTCCAGGAAATGACGGCATAATTGCGCAGCATGCTCAGGCTCCAGTAAATCTTATTGGCGATGAATCCCGGCAAGGAGAGAAGGACGTGACCCCAATACCACAGGGCGGCCCCGCCCCTCCCCTTTTCCGCGAGGAGTCCGGCGTAGACTTCGGCGAAATCGCCGAGATGAGTGTATTCGCCGTTGTCGGCGTGGAGACGTCCGAGCAGCCACTCGGCCGCCCGGGGCGGACGGGGAGAGCGGCCGGGCGACGCGGTCACGGCTTCTCCGGCTCGGCCTCGAGCTCGAGGGCTTCGGTCCACAGGGCTTCCTGGATCGACCTCAGGTCCTTGAGAGCGCGCTTGCCGAGCGTCGTCAGTCGATAGACCCGCTTGCTCCTGCCGCCCCTCTCCTTGGTCGGCTCGGTCAGCCGCGACTCGAGCAGCTGTTTCCGCTCGAGGCGATCGAGCGGATCGAAAATCGAGCCCAGGGACCACGACTTCCCCGTGGCTTCCTTGAGTTTTCGTTGAATGGGCAGGCAGGAAGCTTGATCCTGAAGATTCCAGACCGTCAGAAGAACAAGTTCTTCGGACCTCGATAGAAGTCGCATGATTTGGCTCCGGCAATCATTACCTGTTCCGGATTATGAAACAAATTGAAGAAGCTTGTCAAGGATTATTTTCAGATTTCGGAATAAATTGGCTCGATTATTTGCCCAGATGGCGAGGGAGGAAAGCCGGCGGACCGTCGAAAGCCACCTCTACAGCATCTACCGGAAGCTGGGGGTGAAGAACCGCCTTCAGCTCGCCCGCCTGGCCGCCGCCGAGACGGAGCGCGAAAACTGCCTTTGAGACGCTAGAGCATGTGCCAGGTCGAGCGATGGACCTTCCACGAGCCGTCGGGCTGGCGGCGGAGAATGCGGAAGAGCCGGGAGCGCTCTCTGAGCTCCGGGCCGCCGGCTTTTAGGTGATAAGTGCCGAAGAAGTTGGCCCACTCATACGCCCATTCCCCGCAAATGCGGACTTCCTCGAAATTCTGAACATATTCGGTGATAGCGTAGGCCTGCATTTCGGGCAAGCTACGCTGCATGTACTCCCACAGGGCCGCCCTTCCGCGTATGGGCTCCTGGCCCGGAGGAAAAAGGGCCCCGTCCTCGGTGAATAGGGTGATCAGCGTCCCGATGTCGTGGACCTTGGCCGCGGCCATGTCGGTCCGGTGGAGGCGCTCGATCTCGGCCAGATCGTGAGCCGAGGCGCCGACTTCAAAGGCATTCTTGAACCAGCGGAGGTCGTGGCTTTTCGCCTCGGCGGTGGGAAAAATTCCGGCCAGGGCGGCGACTTCGATCCCGAACTCGACGAACGCCTGCCCCATGGCCGTGACGATCGTCCCGTCGACGACGACGTCCTCGCCCGTGTAGACCGCGCCCGAAAAATATCGGGACAGTTTCTCGGCCGAATTCTCGAACTCCCGTGCTTCGCCCGTGAAACGCTTGCCGCGGAGCAATCCGGCCGCGCCGAGGAGGATGACGCCGCCGCAGATGGCCCCGATGATCTTGCCCCGCGCGTGGAGAGCCTTGAGAAACGCCCGGAGCTCTTCGTTGGGGATGAGCGGCGTCGCGTCTCCTCCCGGGATGATGAAGACGTCGAATTCCTCGGCCTTGGCCTCGGCGACGGTCAAGCCGGGAAGAAAGACCTGCTTTTCCTCGGAGACGCAGGGCCGCCGTTCGAGCGCCACGCCGAGTATCTCTCCCTTGGGGGCCAGTTGCTGAAGGGCGATGACCGCCTCGAATTCGCCGAACGAGTCGTAGTACAAAACTCCGGTTTTCACGGCTCCCACGTTACGACTCGCCCCCCGGCCTGTCAAGCCGTCGCCCTGGTCGACGGCGGCAATACCCCTCGGGGGTCTTCTTCCGCGTCCTGCCGGACTGAAACTCGGCGCTCTTTCTATCTTATCGTCCGCCCTATCCGATTCTTATCCTTCGCCCAAAGGATGATGAGAGGCCGCCCGACGATATCTTCCACGTCGACAAATCCGAATTCCGGATCTCGGCTGTCAAAGCTGTTGTCCCTGTTGTCTCCCATCACAAACAGCTTTCCGGGAGGAACTCGAATAGTCTCGACTTCCGAGGTTCCATGCGGCAGATTGATTCCTGACGGCTTTTCGCCCGAAAAAACCGCGTAGGGTTCCGTGATTTCCTCCCCGTCAACAAGCGTGGCCCGTCCCTTGACCGCTACCGTTTGATTTTCGAGGGCGATGATCCTTTTGGTCAGAAGGCGTTCGTAGCCTTCCTTGGGAAACAGGATGACCATTCCGTGTTTGAGGTCCCCGGAGGAGTTGGAGCGGTTCATTCGACACAGCCAGACATCCCCCGGCGAGACCGTGGGATCCATCGAGCTTCCGACATCGGCGGGGTATCTCATGGGCCTGTACCCCGCAAGTCTTGTGACGACGAAAAGAAGGATAAAAACAAGAACTGCGATAACAAGAATCTTTAAAATCCTCTTGCCCATGTCGGAAACTCCATCGACCTCATTCCCGGGAAGATCTTCAGCCCTATTCTATCATTTTCACCGGCGAGGGCAGGACGGGATATCAAGCGGGTCTCAGGTTCGTTAGCGGGGCCGCAGGGCCTCGACGAAATCCGCCCGGACCCAGCAGATGTCTCCCCGGCCGAGCATGAACATGTATTTGCCGTCGGGCGTGACGAGGGGGCAGAGCCCCATTTCGACCCGGTGGATTTTTTCGCCCAGGCTGACCGGAGTCGTCCAGTTGCCCTCGCCGTCTCGGTAGGAGATGAAGAAGTGGTTTCGGCCTTTGGCCCCGGGATGCCCCGCCGAAGTGAAAATGAGGTAGCTTCCGTCGCGGGCGATAAACGGCATATGCTCGTCCCCGGCGGTGTTGATGACCGGGCCGGCGTTTCGGGGCTGTTCGTGACTTCCGCCGATGAGCCGGGAGACGTAGATATCCCGCCCGCCGATTCCGCCCTCCCGGATCGAGGAAAAATAGAGCGTCCCGTCGGGGCCGGCCGAAAAGAGCCAATGATGATCGAACGCGTTGACGAGCGTCGAGGCCGCCTTGGCCGCGGACCAGCCTTCGCCCTCCCGATCGACGTACCAGACGTTTTCCTTATCCGTCTTTCCGTTCGGTTCGAGCGGCCGGAAGGACAGGAAATAGAGCCGCTTCCCGTCCGGCGTGAAGATGGGCTCCCCATCTCCCCAGGGCGAGTTGAACGGGGCCGGGCGTGGGGCGGTCCAAAGGCCATCCACTTGCTTCATGAAGAGGATGGGCCCTCGGAATTTCTGGGTCCAATAAGCCTCGGTCCCGTCGGGCGAGAACGCGAGAGGGCTATGCTCGCTGTCGAAGGTGAAGCGCGAGACGATGCCCGGGGCGAAGACCTTCGGCGTGTCGCCGGGGTCGGGCTGGCCAAGATAGGGGCCGCGCAACTCCGGAAAACGGGGAGGGTCGTCCAAGGCTCCTTTTGCCTTGAGGCGGGCGGCCAGGTCGGCGTGTTGATTATCCCGGGCCAGATGCCAAGCCGTCTGACCCATCCGGGTCGGCTCGTCGATCTTCGCTCCCTTGGCGAGGAGGAATTCCACGATTTCCGTCCGGCCGTTTTCGGCGGCGACGTGAAGCGGGGTGAGCCCGTATTCGTTCTTCCCGTCGGGCGCGGCCCCTTTGACGACGAGTGCCTCGACGACCGCGACCGAGCCGCCGCGGGCGGCGGCGTGCAGGGAGACCTGCTTCTCCCAGGACATCCCTTTTTTCTCGGCCGCTTCGACGGCGAGGCGAAAGATTCGGTCCTGGCCGTTGCTGGCCGAAACGAAAAGGGCCCGGCCGAGGGACGGTTCGTCTTCGGGAAGACGGGCACCGCTGCCGAGGAGGAACTCGATGATCTCCTTTTTCCCGTAGTAGAGCGTCGAAAGAAGGGTGTTTTCGCCCCGCGTCGAGACGTCGTTCACGTCCGCCCCCGCGGCGACGAGAAGGCGGACGGTCTCCAGGTCGTTTCCCACCCCGCACGCCAGAAACAAAGCTTGCCGCCCCCGGATATCGCGAATTTTCACGTCCGCGCCGGCCCCCAGAAGGCGCTTCACCGCGGCCGCATCTCCGGCCCCGGCCGCCAGATGGAGGGGGCTGCTTTTTTCGGCATTTTGGGCCTGGACATCGGCTCCGCTCGAGATGAGCAGATCGACGGCGGCCGGGCGCTTTTCCTTGACGGCATGGTGGAGCGGAGTCATCCCGTTTTCGTCCCGGCTGTCGATGAGCTTGGGATCCCGGGCCAGAAGGTCTTTCAGACGGGCGACGTCGCCCGCCCTGGCCGCTTGGTGGATCGCCTCCTCGGCCGCGGCCCGGGTCACGGCAAGCGGAGTTCCGAAAGACGCAACAAGGGCGAGGAGGGCTAAAACCGCGACCCCAAGGAGAGCCCGCCCTGTTTTTTGGGGTGAACCGATCATGGATACTCCTCCATTCGACGCGTTCGCCGACTCGCGGGAAAAACGAATCCCCACCTCCTTAACAACGTTCGGAGGGCAGTTTTCGTTAACGATCAATTTCCGCTGCCTCAGGATATTCACAAAGGAGGTTTCTTTGAGGCAAGGCGGCCGGACGCCGAAGCATCGATCACGAAAATCATGGGCAGACCGTTCTGGACGATTGGTCCGGCGGGCAGGGCCACAGCATGTTCCGCCGCGTGATCGCCGACCTCGGCTATCTCGTGGTCTCGATGGACAACACCCATCTCCAGATCACCGGGGGGCTGGTGGACCGCCTCATCGAGCTCGGCAAGCGAATCGACGACATGGCCTATCCCACCGGTTATTCGCTTTGCCCCCAGCCTGATTGTATGTTCGAGGGAACGAATAACCCGGTGATGACGGGCTTCCCGTCCCGCTCGAAAGGATGTAAAAGCACCCGGTCGAGAACAGTCCGCTCCGGATGACGAGGACGGCAAAGCCCGGAGACATCGGGAACGAAGAATCAAGAAACGCGCCAGGAACGGGATCAAGGGCAGATTCCAGGGATAGCGCCGAAAAATCGCAAGAATGCGCTCCGAAAAAGCCGAAAATCGTCAACAATTGTTGATGCCCTGGAGCGAGAAAAAAGAATATCACGGCAAGGATCTTCGACGGGACATACCGAGCCGTCGAAAAGCAGAATCCGGGCCTCCCCAAGACCATCGTCATGGGTCCCTGGGCCCACGGCCGATGGAAAATCAATTCGGGCGGGAACGAGAACAGGGGCGTTTTTGCCTTCAACGGAACACTGAAAGTCCGGAATTCCCTACTGATCGATGTAGCCGGCGCGGTGGGTCACGGCATACCCTCCGCCCTTGACCTTGACCTCGATCTTCTTGAACCGGCCGTCCCCTTTCGAGGCCGACGGCCGGTAGTAGAGCAGGTAATAATTGTCGACGGCCGCGGCGGCCTTCCGGAGGGCGAACTCGGGATTGGCCGAGCTCTCCGCAACGCCTCCCGTGGCGGCGGCCATGGTCCTGAAGGTTTGGAAGAAATCGCCGCTCATCTCCACCGGCATGGCGAGGTTCGAATCCTGGAACTCGACGTCGGTCCCCGACGGTTTCGTTCTCGTGATGTAGAGAAAGTGAACGGTCATCCCCGCGTCGGCGAAGATCTCCTTGACCTTCCCGGGTTTGGCGTCGCTCCTCCGGTCCGTGGCCATCTCCTCGAAAAATGCCAGGAATTCCGGGGGGATCAAGAGGGATTCCCTCTGATAGAACAAGAGGACGTGTTTTTGCCCCTCGAGGCCCCTGAGGAAGCCGGCGAGCCGCGCGACCCTCGCCTCGTCCAGGGTTTTCAGGTGGACAATTTGGTCAAGAGTATCGCGGGCGCCAAGGGGGTTGAATCCCTCGGGACTCGTTTTTTGGTCGAAGGCCATAGTTTGCAGCGTCGCGAGAAGACTCCGCAAACGGGAGCCGGCCAAGGTCAGTGATTTCCTCAGCCGGGATTTGAGCTGTTCGGCCTGGGCCGGCGCCGAAATCTTGCCCTGAGCCTCGGCCCTCAACTGCCAGGACTCCTCGGACGTCACGACCCGGAGGGTATCCCGGGGAGACAGAACCTCGGCGAAGAACGTGTCGATCGCCGGATTGAGCTGGGGAAGATATTCGTCCATGAAGAAAAACAGGACGAAATGCCTGGTTTGGACGTCTCTCTCGAGTTGGCGCGGCAGGGCCGAGGGAAAGTCGGGTTTTTTCCCCGGAGAGCCCCGCTCGACCGAGGTCCCCCGGATGAGATAGACCGCCTCGATCGTCTGTTTGACGCCGTCTTCATAAACCTCGAAATCCTTGATGGTCAGGCTGTCGACGAACTTATCGCCGTCAAAAACGCGAACAGGGACCGCGATATTGACCACGGAGACCTCGTGGGCCTGCTGCGGAGACTGGAAAACCGCACTGGACGGGCCGGCCAAGGCCGTCATCATACCTAAGGCCAAAACGGCGATTTGCCGCCGATGGGTCATCGTTCCGAACTCCTCAATGGGAAATAACGACGGCGGACAGCCCCCCATTTCCTGGCCAATCCCCCGATTCCGTAAATTAGGACGTTTATCCTAGAAGCGCGGCCGTCACTTTTTGGGCCGCAACGCCTCGATGAAATCGGCCCGGACCCAGCAGATGTCCCTCCGGCCGAGCATGAAATGGACGATGAAAATTATGTATCATGGTGTACACCAAGGACCGGAGCAACCCCACCCCGGGTTTTGGTGTTGATGAGAATGGACGAACGAAAAACCGTGGATAGCGAAGCCATTCTCCCCCGGGCCAGGCTCGGCGACGAAGCCGCCCTCAAGGTCATCTACGACCGGCATTTTGCTCCCGTGTTCCGGACCGCCCTCCGCTACACCAACTCGGTCGAGGACGCCGAGGAAATCGCCCAAGAGACGTTCGCCAAAGCCTTCCGCCACATGGGCAAAGTCTGGAGCCGGGATATCGAGAGCCTGGGGCCGTGGCTAGGGAGCATCTGCGTCCATAATTCCATCAACTTCCTTCGCCAGGGAAAGCGGCGAGGCCGCGGCCTCCTTCTTCCCCTGGACAAGATCTGGCCCGAACCCGCCAGCCGCGACGTGTCGCCCGAGACGAGAATATTGGCCGCCCAGGCCTGGGCGCGGCTGGATAGGGCGTTGGCCAAGCTTTCGCCCCGGCAGCGGATGATTTTCGATTTGAGGTTCCGCCAGCATAAGGACCTCAAGGAGATCGCCGACCTTCTGGGCTGCAGTGAAAGCAACGTCAAGACCCACGTCATGCGATTGCTGGCCAAGCTGCGCCGGCGGCTGGCCCCGCTTTGGGAGGCGCCATGAATTGCCGGGAATTCGAAACCGCTCTCGTCCGTCGTCTGCTGGAGCCCTTGCCGCCCGAGATCGAAACGGAGGTCGACCGCCACCGGGCCGTCTGCCGGCGATGCGCCGCCCGGTTCGAAAAAGCGAGCCGCCTGCCCGTCTTCCTTCCCGGCGAAGCCGAATCCGCTCCGTCCGAGCCGGCCCCTTCCTGGCCCGCCCTCCTCGCCCGTCTGGAGGAGAAGAGAGCCCGGCGGCCGCGATTTTTCCGGCCGAAAGCCGTCTGGGCGTTCTCCGGAGCGGCCGGAGTGTTCCTGGCCGGCCTCGTGATCGGGATCGGGATTCTGCGTCCGGGTCGGTTCGAACCGGCCCCGGCCCCCATGGTCCCCGACAACATTCTGCGGGCCTACGTGGAGCGCCTGGATCCTCTTCTCGTGGATTTCCAGTTCGAGAGGGAAAGCCCGGCGCCGCCGGATGTCGTCGAATTCGAAAGACGGATGACCGCGGCGCTCCGCCGGGACACGGCCCTGCTGAAGGAAGCCGCCCGCCTGGCCGGCCAAAACGACCTGGTCGATGTTCTCGATGAGATCGACATCCTCCTCATCAGCCTGTCCTACCTTCAGTCCGGTGAACGGGACGCCGCGGAACAAATGCGTCGGATCATCCGGGAGAATCGCCGGGCCTGGGCGACGCGATTGCTGACCTACGAAAATATCCTGTAAGGAGATATTCGATGAAAATCCAAAGCGGATTCTTGATGAAAACGGCCCTGATCTCAGGATTGACGGCCGCCCTCCTTTGGGGACCCCCGGCCGTGTCGGGCCTGACCCGGCCCGGTTTTCCCTTCCTGGATCAGGAGTTGACGAGCTTGCTCCAGGCCAAGAATTTCGTGTACGAACGAGAGTGGGCCCGGGCGGTCAACGCCTTCAAGGACCACCTGAAAACCTACCCCGCCGGCCGCTACGGCGACGAGGCCGGATTCTGGCTGGCCAAGGCCTTGGACGGCCAGGCCGGCCAGGAGCGGACGATCGAGCGGGCGCTCGATCGCAAAACCGAGGCCGTCGAGGCCCTGAACCGCCTGGAGAAAACCTATCCGAAGAGTCCCTGGCTTGCGGAGGCCCGGCCTTTTCGAAAGGAGCTATGCCGCGGAATTGCCCTGGTCGGCGGCCGCACCAGGGAGGCATTCCTAGCCGGATTTCTCAAGGAAGAAAACAAAACGCTGGACCAGGCGCGGCTGGACGCTCTCGACGCGCTTCTGAGTTGGGACCGGGGCTGGGCGGCGCCCGTCATCGAGGATATGCTTAAAACCGTGGCCGATCCCGAAGGAAGGAAGACAGCCCTCCGGTTCGCCGGCCGGTTCTTCCCCGATGAGACCGAATCGCTCCTCCGCGAGGCGGCCGGCCGGGACGCCGACGCGGGAGTCAGGTCCGAGGCAAGCGGCGCGCTCGAGAGGCTGGAGATGGCGCGCCTCCCCGTCAACGCCCTCTTCTTCGTCTTTTCGGCACGGCTCACGAACGCCGCCGGCCGGGCCATGTTGCCCGAGAACGCGGCCAAGGTTTTCGACCTGGCGCCGGCTTCCGAACGCAATAATAAAGACGCCGAGACTAAGGCGGATGCGTTGTTTAGAGGAAAGGTCCGCCGGCTGAAGTTACATGGCGGAGGGACGATTGATGAAAGCATGGCCAATCAATGGAGAGCGCTCATGGACTTACTGGAGGGGCGCCTGGGACGCCGCCAACTCGACGGAGATCGGATGGTCGCGGCATTTCTTCCTTTAAAATCGCCGGGCAAGATGGATTGGGCGGCGATGCGCCGACGCTTGATCGGCTCGGACGAAGGCGGCGCGGTGAAAATCCGCGTCGATGACGTGACCGTGGCTTTTCCCTTTGCCGCCTGTCGGAAAACCCCCGATTCATTCAGCGGACAAGTCGTTTTCGAATTGGGCGAAAAGACGCATCCGGTCGACTTCTCCGTCGACAGCCGCCGCGACCAGCTGGCTGCCTTCCGCCGCGGGGACGACGTCTGGCTGGCCGTCCTGATGTTCGACCCAACGGCTCTGGATAGGGAGGGCTTTCCCGGTTCGCGAAGCCGTTTTCCTTCTCGATCCCCCATGGTCTTTCAAAGTGTTTTGGGCTGCCGGGTCGAGTCGAGCCGCGACTCCTGGTCGTTCGAGGAAATTCGGAGCGTGAGCATGATCGATTTCGGACGGGCTAAGGCCGAAATCCCGTCGCCGTCCGGCCGCTGGCGGCTGGAGGGCTTTCTCCAGGCGGACATGGCGAAGAAGGTCTTCGTCGGCCGCGACGCCGAGCTTTTCGACCCCTCCGGCAAGCGGGTCTCTCAAGCCACCGAGATCGTCGTCCCCGCCGGCGCCGCGGACAAGTACGAGATCGTCAAGAAGTAACCCAGAGGGATGAATTGATTATTCATTCAAAGAAATTTTTCTGTTTTGTTTTTCTGTTGTCCCTTATCTCTACGGGCTCGCTATTGTTTGCCCGGTCGCAACGTCCGGCAAAAATCGACAAAGTCAAGGAATTCGGCAAAGGAAAGCTTAGGATTATCGAAGGTATCCCGTTTTTAAAACTGTCGGGCACGTATTATGAAATGGGCCTGCAGTATGGGACGTTGCTCAAAGATGAATTTCAAGAGATTTATCGTGAACTGATCCCGTATAAATCGGAAATCCTGGCGAAACAGCCGAATGATTTGCCTCGCCAATTAGAAAAACTCACATCCGAGAAATTCATTCAACAAATCAAAGGCATGTCCGATGGATCGGGTGCGCCTTACGTTGACCTGCTTTTGGCGGCATACTTCGGAGTTTTGGAGCGCGGAGGATGTTCTTCGATACTCGCGAAAATAAACGACCCTAATGGGTTGCGCTTGCTTCATGGCCGAAACCTTGATTATGGAAAAGGGATGGGGAAATATCCGATCGTCATTGAGTATCAACCCGCCGGGGAATTCAAACACCTGGCCATCGGGATTATGGCCTCGGCGGGTTTGTCTGAAGGAATGAACGAAAAAGGAATTACGGTCTCCGGCAACTCGGCTCCTGGCGATCTTAAAAATCATTCGATTCAAAATACATCCCCGGATATCAAATTTCGAGAAATATTAAGTTCCTCCTCTTCCTTGAAAGACATCGATGAGCGGATGAAAGGATACGCGTGCGATGCGGGAAATGTTTTTACCCTTGGAAGCGGTTATGAAAATGACGGGATCATCTATGACCTGAATTATGGGAACGTGAAAAGGAATTATTATAACGGCCAAAATCATCTCTTCGCGACAAACGGCTATGTCCATCAGGATCTGAATCCGGAAAGAGATGATCTGCGATATCAGATCATTGCGAGTTATGTGAAGGACGGCCGAGTCAATTCGGTCGATGGAATGATGGAACTTTTATCCGACCCGGGAACATCATTCGGCGTGAACAATTCCAGCACAATTCATTCCGTGATATTTGATCCCAAGAATAAAACGGTTTATCTGGCCTTCCATACAAAGTTCGCCGCCTGGAGCCAATGGCTGAAATTTGACTGGGAAAAAGACCTGGCGACCGTCTATAGAGAAGCCGAACAAAAAAAACTTCAACGAACCAACGTTGCGGAATTGAGGGAGGTTCATATCGTCGGGGCGTACTGGAACGGGAATCTTCCGGTCATGGGTGGCGGGCCAAAATCCAATGAACCGATTTTTTGGCTTGAAATAAAAGAGTGGCTGAAGGAAAAAAATGTTGAACAACTCGCAGAATATCGGGAACGCGCGTCAAAAGAACTCACGTTAAGAGCCAAAGACAAACCGGATGTCAAAGCCGTTATGACTCGGGGCATGATAGCCAAGGAAAATTTTCGAGGATTCATGTTTAAAATTAATGAAGAAGATATCCCAAAACTGGAACCGAATATTCCTTATGCCATCCATTTTGAAAACAAGAGCGCCGTTTATCGGTGGATCGTGGAAAACGGAGTGAACCTCACAAAACCTGCCGTTAAATAGATAGCCCTCTTGCCGATGATCCGGTCCGCGACGGCACGGTCTGCAAGGAAAGCCCCGACGTTCGTCTGAATATCTTCAGATAGGAAGCTCAAGATGAGGAGGCGAAGATGAAAGACATGAAAAGGCCGGCGGTGATTTTGGGCCTTATCCTGCTCTGGGCTCCTCTCGCCGCCCAGGACGGCAGATTCTCCGGGCGATGGATCATGAATCGGGACAAAACGCAAATGCCGCAGATGCGGGACAACACGATCGAAATCTCCCAGGCCGAAGGCGTCCTCCATTACCGGCATACGGTGAAGGATTCCCAGAATGTCTGGGTGACCGAAATGTCGCTAACGGCGGACGGTCGAGAGACGACGTGGACGGATTGGAACGGCACGCGGCTGAAGTGCTCCGGTGTCCTCCGAGGCGGGATGTTCGTTCTCGCCTACGAAAGCCGGCAAAGACGGGGCGAAAAATGGGTCATTCTCGAAATGGAGGACGTGCACTCCTTGTCCGAGGATGGGAACGCCTTATTCGTCGACCATACGGAAGGCTGGGAGGGCAAGAAAGGAAAATATCCGCGTCCCTTGGTGTACGACAAGCAAACCGAAGCCGCCGGGAAAGTCCAGGACACAAAGAAAAGCGCCGATTCGGAATTCTTCTCAAAGGCACAGCTCATCGAGGATTCCCGGCAGCTTTTGGGCTATCTGGAAAATATCCATCCCGACCCCTATCGCTACAGCGGCGGCAAAGTGGCCTTCCACCGCCGCTTCCAGGACATCCTTCAGTCCATTCCGCCGCAGGGAATGGCCAAGGACAATTTTCTCCGGCTGCTCGCGCCTTTCGTCGCCGCCATTCGGGATGGACATACGGTCCTCCTGAGGTCTCGCGATGATCAAGCCGCCGGCGCTCTGCCGCTCTCCCTTGCCTCTATCGAGAAATGCCTCTATGTGGACGGCGTTCCATCCGAAAAGGAGAAGATTTGGCTGGGAGCCAAACTCCTCTCCATCGAAGGGATTCCCTTTGCCGAAATGCTCGAGAGGATGCCCAACCTGTTGGGGATAGAGAATGACGCCCATGGCTTGATGATGCTGAACGTTTTTCTCGGCCGGGCTCCCCTCCTGAAGGAGTTATTACCCGAATGGCGGGATCCTTCGAATCTTCGTATCCGGCTCGAGCTGGCCGACGGCAAGACCTGGGACGGGAGCTTCCCTCTTCGAGACAAGAACCCGCCTCCCCTCGTCCGCGCCGCCTCGAAGCTCGAGGTTCCGTCGATGGAAAAGACTCAATTCGATTACCTCTTCCTGACGCCGGACAAGAAAACGGCCCTGCTGAAAATCGACGGTCTGGGGGCCTACAGGGAGAGGTGGGAATCGGAGGGAAGGGGCCGGGATGTCACCAAGGACCTTGCCCTCGTTTATCAACAGATCTTGAAGCGGGAAGCGCCGGCCGACCCCGCGGCCGCCCTGGCCGGCATCCCATCGGCGGTTGAAATGTTCCGGCGGCTCTTTGCCGAGATGAAAGAAGCGGGAACCGAAACCCTGATCATCGACCTGAGCCGGAACCCGGGCGGCAATTCCCTGATGGCCGACATCCTGACCTATTTTCTCTACGGAACGCAGAAGGTGGCTCAGATCGTCACGGAAGAGCGGAGCGCCAAGAAATATTCGCCTTATTATTTTTCAGCCTTTCCGGCACGGTCGATCGATGACCTCAATCGCCAATACGCCGAAATTCAGTCCTATCCCCTGACGGAAAACGACTATGACTTCGGAGAAGACCGCTTCAAGGATCTTTTTCGGACCGGAAAGCTCGACCTCGCGACGGGCATGGCGCTCAAATTCTCCGACACCCCCACCTTTCTCGCCGAGATCAAGAGCGGCGCCTATTCCGGGTATTACACTCCGAAAAAGGTCATCGTCACGACGAGCCACGAGACGTACAGCTCGGGATTCACGATGTTGAGATATCTCTATAAATCGGGAGCGACGGTCGTCGGCAGTGCGTCGGCGCAATCGGGGAACGGGTTCGGCAACAGCACCCCGGCGACGCTCAGAAACACCGGCATCCGACTCATGATCTCGAAGGACGCGTATATCGTCTTCCCCGAAGAGCCGGACAAACGAAAACAGATCATCCCCCATCACGAGTTGACGTATGAGACGCTCAGAGGCTACGGATTCGACCCCAACGCCGTGATTCTCTATGCCCTCGAGCTCGTGAAAACGAAATAGCCGTCAGTGAAATCATTTCCAGCGGGTCAAGACCGGCGGGATGAGGGCCAGGAGGCTGAAGAC
>Ga0208828_1000042_pt1 | contig 56115 bp, 64 predicted proteins | sample Kivu_160m_FD_185487 | JGI IMG/M metagenome (GOLD analysis project Ga0208828, IMG submission 185487) | Freshwater microbial communities from Lake Kivu, Western Province, Rwanda to study Microbial Dark Matter (Phase II) - Kivu_160m (SPAdes)... | ecosystem: Environmental > Aquatic > Freshwater >... | reverse complement strand
CGGCAAGATCGAGGACATGGTCGAATGCTTGACGCTGATTTCACCGTCAGGTAGATTGGACACGAAGGCAGTTCCTGCGTCGGCATCTGGCCCCGAGCTGAAAGAACTCCTGATCGGATCCGAGGGATCTCTCGGAGTGATCACGAAGGCGAAAGTGCGCATACGTCGCCTACCTGAGGTCAGAAAGTACGAAGGCTTAATGTTCAAATCATTTCGGGACGGCATCGATGCGATTCGTGAAACGATGCAGAATGGCTTGATTCCTGAGATGATGCGACTGTCAGACCCTGACGAGACCAGGATCTCACTCATGCTCTCATCTGAACCGGGGGGATTCATCAAATCCGTCACTACGAAACTTGGACTATGGCTGCTCAAGAGACTGGGATACCTTTCGCCTCAGGCTTGCCTAATGATTCTGGCAAACGAAGGCTCGCAGGGATCGGTCAAGGCCGAGCGCGACTCCGCTTTGCAGGCGTGCAAGCGCCATGGGGTCTTCGTTATCGGCTCGGGAGTCGGAAAGACTTGGGCGAGAGAGCGGTATGAGCTTCCCTACCTGCGAGACGTCCTGCTCGACCACTGTATCCTTGTTGACACTCTGGAGACTGCTACGACATGGGACAAGCTGGAGAGGCTTCACGGGATGGTCAAGAAAGCCATCGAGAGCGCGATCTCGTCAATGGGTGTGACTGGCCTCGCCTTCTGTCATGTCTCTCACGCATACAGGGACGGAGCGTCTCTCTACTTCACCATCGTCGCTCCTCAGGTCAAGGGCAAAGAGCTACAGCAATGGGGGAGGATGAAGAAGGCCGCCACGGATTGCATCATGCGTAATGGCGGAACATTGAGCCACCACCACGGCATAGGAAGAGACCACGCGCCCTGGATCAGGCAGGAGCTTGGCAGCAACGGGCTTGGGCTCCTGAGAGCCATGAAGAGGCAGCTCGATCCCACTGGAATAATGAATCCAGGCAAGCTTCTAGAACTCAAGCGGTAGAGTATAGGATCGGTGTATGAACTTGTCACCATCTGCAGGTCGCAAGACTGCCCTAATAGTCAACCCCAGATCCGGCAACGGAGATGTAGGAAAGAACTGGGCCAGGATTGACCAAGAGATACGGCGCGGGCTCAAGACTGACTATGAAGTCAGGTTCACCGAGCAGCAAGGTCACGCCACATCGCTCACAGGCGAGGCAATCAAGGACGGCTGCGAACTCATAGTGGCAGTAGGCGGAGACGGAACAATCAACGAAACCGTCAACGGATTCTTCCGCAACGGGAAACCGCTCAACCCTGAAGCAGCCATGGCGATGATGTCGATCGGAACAGGCAGCGATTTCGTCAAGACGCTCGAGTTTCCCACTACTCCGTTCGAGGCTGCGGAAAGGATTAGGACAGGAAAGGATTGGACAGTCGACTTGGGCAAATGCACTGTCGTTGGGCTCGACGGAGCAGAGCGTTCGAGACTGTTTATCAACATCGCAGATTTCGGTTCGGGCGGAGCGGTTGTGGAGAAGGTCAACAGAACAACGAAAGCCTTCGGAGGACAGCTTTCCTTTCTGTGGGGAATACTGACTACGCTCCCGACTTACAAGAACAGACTGACGAAGTATCGAATTGACAGCGGCATGGAAGAAGAGAAGGTCTTGAATACTTTGGTGGTGGCGAACGGGCGGTATTACGGCGGCGGCCTCAAACCTGCTCCTGAAGCGCAGCTGGACGACGGGCTTTTCGATATCGTGTCAATAGGAGATGTCGGTTTTCTCAAAGTGATCTCCAGCCTAGGCAAGTTCAGGAAAGGCGAGTACATGGGGATGCCGGAGGTCTCGTTCTGGAGAGGAAAGACAGTGGTTGCCGACTCCGAAGAGACGCAGCTGGTGGAGATGGAGGGAGAAGTGGTCGGACGTCTGCCCGCACGATTCGAGATGCTTCCCAAGGCCATGAAGATCGTCGCCTAGCTTCACGTCTGCCAGACGACGATCCTGACGAACTGCTCTTTGCAGAACTGCGGTCTCTAAACGATCGGTGGACCGACAGTGAAGTGCTCCGTCTTCTTCAGGAGTTCCGCTGGTACGGTGTAGGAGCCTTGATAGTGCGCGAATTTCTTCTTGATGAAGTTGTTCCACAGATCCTTGTCCAGATAGAAGACTCTGGCTCCGCCTAGCTCAGTCTGGAATTCGGGGTAAGGTTTGGATTTGTGAGCCCACTGTAGTCCGATGACTCGGAATCCGTTGTAGCTTTCGAAGCAAGCCTCCCAAACGTCAGCTCCGAGATAGTCAAAAGCATACTCAGCCTTGGCGAAGTACAAGGCGGGTCCTGCGTCAACGCCCCTCATGAAGCTCATCGTGTGAAGGCTGTAGGCGACCTTCTCGTTGAACATCCGCGCGTTGGCCAAGCCGGCCAGCTGTCCGTCGATTATGCCGACCTGCGTGTATGCGTCCTTGATCCTGTGAAGCTTCTGAGCAAGGACTTCGCCATACGTCCTCACCCCAACGATGTCGTAGAAATCCTTCGCGACGAACATGTAGGGTTTAATGGCTTCAAGCAGCTGATCGAACTCGTCATCTCTGATCAGCCTTATTACCATCTGCTGGCCGCCCCTCAGAGTGACAACCTTCGGCTTCCAAGGACGATCTTTCATGATTTGCATTTCTGGAACGCCGCATCTGAGGATCGGCTCCATGTCCTCGACCTTCACCTTATGCTCGGGGTAGGAAACATTCTCAGGCGGCGGATAGTAGACCGTACTCATCCTCGATACCTCGGTTCCTCTATTCAGGTCAGGCTGGTATTAATATGATAATCAAGTTCTCTTGGGGTGCAACTGATTCTGGCATCATTCGTTCTCTGCAGTCGGCTTTGGTAAGTTCTCTCTCTAGACAACTTACGAGGAAAAACCAAGCGCGCCAATGAGGGTTTCCGTCTCTTGCTTCTCGAATGCGATGTCCCGAATTAGGCCAAGTGCTAGAATCTGACCGACTGAAATGTCAATCCCCGACGTGTGCCCTCTTGGGAAGAGCGACTCCAGATCAATTACCGCCGTGTCCTCGTCTCCTTCGGCGGCGGAATGAATCACGCGAAGAACTTGATCATCGAGGACGAGCCGTTGCATGTAGTCCAGCAGCTTCGCACTGATCCAAGTCGTTCTCCCATGTAGCGTTGCGGGATCCAGGAGTATCTGTGTGCGTGCAGCATGATGTGCAAGAGAGTTGTACATGGAAAGGAATCCTCCTAGAGTGTCATCGCCCGATGGTGTGAAGCCCGATCCCAAGCCCACGATCTCGAGTGCAATTCTCTCAAATCGGTCCTCCATGTTCGACTGTCTTAGAGATAGGATTCCGTCGTTGACGAATCGCCTCACGCCTGCGTGGGCAAGGCCTCGAGGATCCAGCACACTTTGGCTCGTGTCAATGATTCCTAAAATGAACGAAACGATTCGCGTGGCATCTCCTATCCGCTCAGAATCGGGGCTCAGTTGTCTTGCGAAACATGGTTGACTGTGATATGACGACGCGTCGCTGATGTCAATTGAAACGTCTCTGGCCTGGATCCCTTTTCCGTATGCCCGGAACAGATCCGACGGCTTGACAGCACTTTCTAGATTCGGACTCCACTCGAGGTTGATAGTGATTGGAGATTGCAGCGTGCGATTTGTGACGAAAATCAGCTCATCATCCGGAGTCTTCAAGTAGAACGAGTTCGGGAAGGTGTTCAGTACTTGCCCAACCACCTCTGCGTTCTTTCCTGAAAGTGCCTGGGCTGCGAGTGATCCTATGCAGGCTGCTCGCAGCGTGGTTGGCATGCTTCGGGCCTTAGAGGCCGTACTTCTGTGCGTATGATTTGAGTGCTTGCTTGAAGATCTCGAGCGGGAATGAGACCATTCCTGCGCCGACCTGTCCGATTCCCGCGTCTTTGTGGGCTATTCCAGTGTTGATTGTGGGTGTGATTCCGGTTCTGACAACTTTGCGGAGGTCAATCCCGACCGGTGTGCCTTGGAAGTCAAGGAAGGGAATTATGAAGTACTTGTGTTTCGTCTGGGTGATCTCGTACATCTTCTGAGTGTTCTCTACGGCGTAGGCAACGGATCCGCCGACCCATGAAACGATTCCAGGTGCCGCAGCCATGGCGAATCCCCCATAGCCGGCTGTTTCTGTGATAGAGCTGTCTCCGAGGTCGGGGTTCGCATCTTTCTCGCCATATCCCGGGAACCAGACACCTTTCGGTACGGGGGCCGGGGCTGTGAACCATTCGTCATCAAGTCCGCTCACCCAGATCCCCGCGTCTGTTCCATTTCTCGTAAGCACCGTGACAATTGTGCTGTACTTGATCTTATGAGCGGCAAACGTCATCGCCTTACCGCTTGCCATTCCCAGGCTGAGCAGAGTGAAATTGTTCTGAGCCATGAAGTTGAACGACTCGATCAACGTCTTCTTGTCAAGTCCAGTCTGCATCATGTATGGTGTGATCTCACGTAGGAAGAGTGATGTTGCAGCATTGTAGCGATTATGACAGTCGTCTCCCATCGTTAGTGCTTGGATGATGATGGGTTTCATCGGGACGCCGTCTTTCTCCTTCCGTATCTCCTTGATCGTGGCCTCGAGGGTTGTCGCAAGTGCGTCTCGCATCCACGTGAGTCTCTTGATGACTTCGCTCGAATAGGCACCGTATCTGAGAACCTTCCCGATCCCCTCATTGAGGTTCGAGAAGGTTTTGTTATCGTACTTGCGGTCGTGCACAACGTAGACAGGCATGTTGGGTGAGATGATCCCCGCCATCGGTCCAGCCGCGTTGCGGTGATGATTCGGAACGAACGTGATCTGATCCGACTTCGCGAGTTTCTCTGCCTCTGCTCCGTCGCGTGCCCAGCCCTCGTAGATCGAGGCGCCCATGACGGCTCCCTTCATTGGACCACTCATCCTGTCCCATTCTATGGGGGGCCCTGCGTGCAGGAGCATTTTCTCCTTCATGCCGGGGATCACCTTGCGAGCGAGGCCCATGTCGACCCAGACAGGGTCAGATTCCATCATCCTCTCTACGGCTTGCTGGTTTGCCTTCTCAATCTCATCCTTAATCTGGCTAGGGTTCCGCGAAGTCACGAAATGTCGCCTACTCGTTCAACCTCGAACAGAGTATAAGAGAATTTTGAAATGCTTAACTTGCCCTCAGAGATAGTGAGCGCGGGCGCAAGCGATTGAGTACGGTGCGCAATCTAGTGAAAAGGAACTTTCACAGAGACTCTGTCCAGCTTCTTCACCTTTCTGAGGAGGCGAAGAAGATTGACGGCGTCACAGACGCCGCCGTCGTTATGGGGACGACGACGAACAAGGAGATTCTGCAGAAACTTGGTCTTCTCACAGATGAAGGTAGAGCAGCCTCAGAGAGTGACATGATACTCGCTGTGATGGCTGAATCTCAGCCGCTCATTGAGAAAGGCCTGGCGAAGATCGAGGAGATGGTACTTAAGCCGCCCGCTGCCAAGGGAAGGAGTTACTACAGTCTTGACGCAGCCCTGCAAGCAGTCCCAGATGCGAATCTTGCCGTTGTCTCTATTCCTGGCGAGCACGCAAGAGAGGTCGTACTGAAGCTACTTGACAAGGGTATCAGTGTGCATCTGTTCAGCGATCACGTCTCGCCTGATCACGAGCTCGAACTGAAGCAGTACGCGAAGGATAGAGGGCTGCTTGTAATGGGGCCTGGAGCAGGGACCTCTGTCATCGGCGGTAAGGCTGTCGCGTTTGCCAATGTTGTGAAGAAAGGCAAGGTAGGCGTCGTCGGCGCCGCCGGGACAGGACTCCAAGAGGTAACTGTCCTACTCAGCGAAGCTGGTCTGGGAGTTTCGGAAGGCTTGGGAACTGGGGGAGGAGACGTCAAAGCTAAGGTCGGCGGCATAATGATGCTTCAATCCATAGACGCACTGGAACAGGACCCCGAAAGTGGCACCGTGGTTGTGGTGTCGAAACCGCCGGACGCCGATGTGAAGAAGAAGATCCTCGACCACATTGCGAACAGGACAAAGAAGCAGTACGTGACCTGCTTCATAGGTCCCGAAAGCTACGCGATGCCAGCAAGCATGCGAGGACGGGTTACAGCGACGAAGACGCTCCACGCGGCAGTCATGGAAGCGATTCGGGCAGCGGAACCAAGCCGCCACGCAGAAATCTCCAAGCCCTTCTCGATGTCTCAGAACGATCTGATGGCGCTCGCGAGCAGGATCTCGAAAGGACTGAATGATAAGCAGAAGTACATCAGGGGACTCTACACAGGTGGAACATTCGCCTACGAGACCCTCGTCATACTGGGACGCATGATTGGAGGCGTCTTCTCCAACGCCCCCATCGATGCCAGACTGAAGTTGGCTGATTCCTATCAGAGCGTCAAGGACTCGATTGTTGATCTGGGTGAAGAGGAATTCACCGTTGGCAGAGCTCATCCGATGATAGACCCGACAATCCGCAAGATGAGGATAGTTGAAGAGGCAAAAGATCAGGAGGTTGCCGTCATCATAATGGACTTCATGCTCGGCTATGGATCACATTCTGACCCCGCAGGGGCGATGCTTGGCGCAATCACAGACGCAAGGAAGATAGCAGAAAAAGGCGGGAGAGTGCTACCGATCCTAGCACGCGTTTGCGGCACAGAACAGGATCCCCAGCCGCTCTCCAAGCAGATCGGAAAACTGCAAAGTGCAGGGATCGAAGTCTTCCCTACGAATGCGCTCATGGCGATCGCAAGTGCGCTGGTCTCTCGAAGGGGAAAGATCGACCGCACAATCATGGACGACGTGTACAACACTTACCTGAAAGGGTTCTAGCAGGAGGGAATGATTTGGTCGACAAGATCTTGAAGCTCTTCTCCTCGGAACTCAAAGTCGTCAATATCGGACTCGAACTCTTCAACGACGCTTTAAAGGCCCAAGGCGTCAACTCCGTCCAAGTCTCATGGCAACCGCCTCCAAAGCTCGAGAAAGAGTACGAGGACATACTGTCCAAGATACTCTAGCTTAGTCTAGAAGGCAGCCTACTGAGGAGTCGGTATCATCAACCAGTATTCTTCATGGTGCAGCATGCCCGAAGGACATCAATGTTTCAGTGTAGAATGGCTATATACCGTGACACATGCACGATGTGAAGACCCAACATGACTGATCAGAAGCCCGAAGTCAAAGTGCACATAATCCAACCCACACACGCGATGCTCGTGGGTTCAGACTCGAAACTAGCCCACGGAAACAAGAAGAGCCCCTAAGAAATGCTCCCCTCCCGCACATTCACCACTCTTTAGTGGCAGCTAGTTTCTTCAAAGTCAGAGGTCTGAGCTACCCGATTTCGCATCATGTGTGCTGGGTTCCGTAACAATCTCGATCAAGAAGAGCAAGTCCCACAGGGTTCGAACTGGTGATCCCTAATTCCAAACCCCATGATAACACTGAAGGACTCGGAACGTCCGATGGCATGACTGAGACCAAGGATTTCGGTCACAAGGCCAAGCTATGAACTCGCGGCGATCTTGGCGACCTGCTCGACGAGTCCTATCTTCTTGGCGTCCCAGATCTCCAGGCCCATTATCTCTTTCTTCTCATCAAGCTCCAGCACAACGTTAGGGGCAGATTCGATGATCTCATGACTCGGCCCGTCTTTGAATGCCAAGTATAGGATGTCATGCTCCTTGTCGTAGTGAACCTTCATTTGACTCTCCTCCAGGCACCTCTTTGCAGCTTCGATGAGACCAGCTTCTCAAGCTTCCGAGTATGGTAGACTGTTATAACTCTGATGTTATTGTCGACTCTCAAGAAGACTGCCACCAGGAACTCACTGTCCACTTTTCCGACAGCAACTTCGGCATCATGCTCTCTGTCCTCGAACGTCTCGTCAGGGCGTGCGAGGATTCTCTCTACGTCTCGGCGCCGTATTGCTCGCGCGGAAAGCTTCTGCTCCGCGTGGGATGAGAATGCAATGACCAAGACCGTCGCACTTGCAGAAAACATCCTACGCCGACTATATGAGTTGGCAAGGGCAACTTCTTGCGAAAAGACAAGTTGACGGGTAGCGGAAACGTCATTATCACTTCTGAGCCGGTTTCAGTCCGACGTTTCCTCCGCAAGAACGACAGGGATAGCGCCCGTGGCGCGCCCAATGCGTTTCGAATCGGGCGGTGTGTCGAGACGGAGTCGTGTATCAGAGTTGCGGGCCTGGACAACACTGAAATGTTCCGGCGAAGAACTGTCGGTCTTCTCAGGATGCAAGGTCGGAGCAGCAAATGCGCACCCAATCTGAGATTGGAGACGCCCCTCCCCCACTCACCACTCTTCAGTAGCAAGTCTGTGATAGGCGCAGAGCTTAGCGCTGGCAGTCCTGCTAACTGCCGGGACTATTTCCCTCTACAGGGCTCTATCCAAATGGCATCGATACGATGTCGCTGGCGCGTGCGTTGCTAGGTGACGAGCAACTTGACGAATTCGATGTCGTCGGCCTTCTGGAATACTTCTGTCATCTCTTTCACTCTCTTGGCTTCGCCTTCGAGCAAGAAGAGTTCCAAGCATTTGCCTTCTTTGAAGCGGTTGTGTAGTTGCGTGTGGATTATGTCCAGAAACGTGTGTTTCGTGTTGGTAACTAGGCTCTCTGCTTCGTGTTCATGGATTAGCATGAGTATTGCGGTTACCTTTCCTGCAAGCGTCTCCCGCTCTCTGGACTCGGCAGCCAGTATACGTATTGCCGCTCTGATGGCTTCAGATCGGCCGGAGAAGCCCATTGTTCTCTGGATCTTGCGTAGTTCCTGAAGTGTCGCATCGCTCAACGAAGCACTGACTATTGGCACACGTGAAGCACCTTTGTTGTTTCGGCACCTGATCTCATTAATAACAATATGGTTAAGTGTTAATAACGTGCTGGGATTCGCCCCGAGGGAGATCGGCAGTGCTGACGTGGGTCTATTCCATGATAAGCGTCTTCTTGATCAGCCTAGTTTCTCTGATCGGGATTCTCACTCTCTCTCTGAGGAAAGACCGGCTTTCAGAACTGACTCTGTTTCTGGTGAGTTTCGCAGTGGGTGGACTATTCGGGGACGCTTTCATCCATCTGCTTCCAGAATCATTCCAGGAATCTGGTATGAACTTGTCCGTTTCCCTCTACGTGATCTTAGGGATTCTCATCTTCTTCGTGCTGGAGAAATTCCTGCGCTGGAGGCATTGCCACATTCCCACGTCAGAGGAACACATGCATCCTCTTGCGACCATCAACTTGGTGGGCGACGCTGTTCATAATCTCATAGATGGAATGCTTGTCGCAGCAAGTTACATGGTCAGCCTACCGATTGGGATAGCGACCACGTTGGCCGTGATCATGCACGAAATACCGCAGGAGATTGGTGATTTCGGTGTCCTGATTCACGCAGGGTTGTCTGTGAAAAAAGCGCTGGCTTTCAACTTGTTTTCTGCGCTGACAGCGATGTTGGGAGCCATTCTTGTCATTGTGCTGGGGAGTGAGATAGAGGGCTTCTCCCTGTCTCTGCTGCCAATAACGGCGGGTGGATTTCTATACATTGCCGGGTCGGACTTGATACCTGAGCTACATCACGAACTCAAGGTATTGAGATCCTTGCTGCAGTTCGTCATGATCCTTCTGGGCGTCGGAGTCATGGCCTTGCTCGTCGTCTTGGAGTAGCCAGAGGAGAGATTCGGCCTTGGCCGGGCCCAGAAAGAGATGTTCGATTCGAGTATCCTCACACACGAGTCTTGGCGAATCATCTCCACTTAACCCAGGCTCACCGTGCCGGGAAGCAGAGCCGGCTGGAGCTATGTGCGTCTGGAGCGGTTGCTGGTCGGTCCAGCGTTGCCGTTCAGTCATGAAATCTGCCATCGTCCTTCGCCTCGTCGAGTTTGGCAATGCGGTCCCTGAGCCGCCCTATGGTCGTTGCCTCTGCCACATCGAATCTGGGGACGTATGGTTTGATGTCGAGGATGGGAGTGCCATTTAGTCCCGGTGCTTGGAAACGGACTGGTAATGTTTGTGGCGGGCCCGGCGGTACTCGACCCTAACTAGGGGCAGATATCCCTCTCACCGCCCTTGCTATGCCATTCGATCACTTCAGACGGCGGCACCAACAACGAAGGTCCAAATCCCGCCCGGTGCACCATAAACTTTGAGCGGGGCCTCTTCCTCCCGCTAGAAATTCAGGCAATTGCCGGGCTCAAATTCGGGTGCTCGCACCAAGAGATCCATCACACACACAGCGGTAGGCAATTGCAACTCACTACTACCACTCGAAGCCCAGGCTCGCATTGTCGGAAGTTGCTTATTCGAGTGTTAGTGCTATGTTGTATCTGAGAGGTGACTAATGTATGGGAAGCAAGAGAAGTAGGGGAGCTAAGAAAGCGTGGACGGCTAGTAGAGATAAGAAGGTGGCAAAGGCACGCGAGAAGAAGAAAGAACGTAAGGCCGCCCTTTTCTGAGGGGGCGCACCCCCTTTGCTCGTCAAAGGAACTTTAGCAACAGGAGCCGGATTTGCATCCGCACCCGCATTGTCCCCTCGTTTGCAGAAGCGATCCGCACCCGCTACAATGCTTGTCTTCGGCTGAGTTTTCTCTCTTGCAGTTCATGCAGGTCTTGGAATCGGATGACAATGACGATCCGCGGGCCCATGACACCTTCCTTTGGCCTAAAGCCATTACGTTACTAGGACGATGATGCCTGTTTTCCTTGGTCGTTCTGCTTCGTATACTCATACCTGATCAGCGATCTCCGTAGGGACATGAACCCGTTGGTGAAGTGGATCATGAGGGCCGTGACGAAACCCAGAGAGATAAGGCCGGGTATGATATCTTCGATAAACGCGCCCACACTCCTGAAGAGATTCGTACGATGCTTCGCAATTCGAGTACAAGTGGATCCGCAGTAAGAGGGGTGATAATGCGCTTCGTGATAACGGGAGAGAAGAAATAGCGAAAGCCAGATGATGAAGCAATCCCTAATCTTTGTTATTGGCTTGGACTTCGCGTCGCCTAACATTGGAAGTCGTTGATGGCGTGCCACGCTCTTCGGAGCGCTTGACACTATCTGCACCGCGACCGCATGGTCTACGGACCAAGAGACTTCACGTTCCCAGCCTTTCCGGGGCAAGCTCTGTCCTGATCCGCTACAGGCTTCCGCTTAAGACTCCGTAGACCAGGCCGAAAGTCACGCTTCCCGCCCAGGCTATGACCATGTAGTTCAGGACAACCTCCCAGCGGACGATCCTTGAAACCGCCAGAGCGTTGGCGACATCGTACGGTTGGCCCATAAGCCAAGCCAGCAGTGCGCCCTTTGACATTCCCAAGTCCCAGAGCCCTCTACCGAGTACAATCTCGACAAGCGTAGGCGTGTAGAGGGGGCCACCAATGACTGAGGCGATCAAGACGCCGCTGACGCCTGTAAGATAGTTGCCTACGAGGTCCTCCGGAAGATACGCTTCAACGTAGCTGACAGCAACAAGCCCCAGGATGAAATACGGCAGTATTCGCTTCGCCAAGTACCCTCCGAACTTGAAGGCTGCCCAAAGCCTCTCATCAGTAGGCGGCTTGACAAGCTCCACTGTGGCCACCCGACTTTTGGCTGTAGCCTGATGTTCTCTCTCGATCGATTTTCCCCATGGGGTCTTGGAAATCACGATCCCAGCAACAAGTGCGACCACCACTGACGCCACGATCCGTATGCCAGCCAATTCCCAGGAGAGTATCTCGCCGGTCAGCAGAATAGCAAGAATGTTCGCCGCAGGAGCTATCAAGAGGAAAGCTATCGCGGGGCCTATGCCGGCACCGCTGTAGAGTACGCCAGCAAACAATGGAACCATCGTACACGAGCAGACTGTAAGAAATGGTGCTGTCGCGAGCGCTAGGCCGTAGCCGGTGACTCTGTTGCCGCTCATGTATTTCGTGACCGCCTCTTTTGGAATGAACTCATAGACGAGGCCCGCGACGACGAAGGCGAATAGCAGACAGATCCAACCGTGACTGAAGTAGTCTACCAGATACGCTATTGGAACGTACCAGACTGCAAGGCCATGAAAGTCAGCAGGCTTCATTGTCGGCGCGAGAGAGTACGCCATGATCCTCGAGTAGACCAAGGCCGCGAAGACGAACAGCACAAACGCGAGCAACACGATTGTTCGGAGGAGGCGCTTTCTCTCTGTCATCCAGCATGCTTCCAGAATACTACTTCGCAATCTCTCTCAGCAGTTTCACGATCTCGTTCGAGTCTGGCACACGCCCCATTATCCTGATCTTCCCGTCTACGACGACCACCGGCGAGACCACCGCGCCATATTCCTGAATCACGTCTTTGGACATGATATCGAGCTTGTTGACCGTGGCCTCAATCCCCTCAAGTTTGACGGTCAATACCGCGTTCTCGACGTTCTTCCATGTCGCCTCGCATCTCGGGCACGGGGGATTGACACCGATGACCTCGACACGAACATTCCTCTCCAAGCTCATCTCTCCCTAATCTATTATTTCAAAATTATCTGAAATCTCCGGGAGCCTATAAAGTCTCTGGTTTCAAGAAAAATTGAAATACTCCGCGAGGGGCATCAGCTTTGATCTAGAGATGCAGGTACCGCAGGCCGTTGCTCGGGGGCTAGAAAAGCTAGGCGGGATTGAACGCCTTAGTCGCAACATACCTTCTCGAAGATCCGTGGACCGACTCAGCAGCATCTTCCAGTCGTTGTCGGACCCGGTCCGGCTATCAATACTGTACGCTCTTTCGCTGACGCCTTTGTGTGTCTGCGTCATCAAATCCATCTTGAGGGTTGCGGACTCGAAACTCTCCTATCATCTCGACAGCTTGAAGTCAGCGGGACTCGTATCGCATCAACATGAAGGCAAGTTCCTTGTATACAGAATCACCGATTATGGAAAAGCCGTCTTATCCGCATGCGAGAGTATCCGCTGAAGATGAGAGAGAATGGAGAACGCGGTCGAAGTCGATAATCTGACGAAACGGTACGGCGATGTGACAGCCGTAGACGCAATAAACTTCCGGGTGAAGACAGGCGAGTTCTTCGGCCTTCTTGGTCCGAACGGCGCGGGAAAGACCACTACGATCCGTATGCTCACGGGCCTGACGAGACCGACGTCTGGAGGCGCCAGCATCCTTGGCCGAGACTGTGTCAGAGACACCCTAGCCGTCAAGCAGAGAATCGGAGTCGTATCGGAGGCAACGAATCTGTACAACGAGATGTCCGCTTGGGACAATCTGATGTTCATCGGGGAACTCTATGGGGTGGACCGATCTGACAGAGTTGAGCGCGCAAAGCAGCTTCTCGAGGCCTTCCAGCTCTATCCGAGAAGAAACGACCCCTTAGCACATTACTCGAAGGGAATGAAACGTCGAGTGCGCATAGCTGCCGCGCTCCTTCACCGGCCCGAGGTTCTCTTCCTCGACGAACCCACAAGTGGATTGGATGTCCAAAGTTCGAGGCTAATTCGATCACTTGTCAGGGAGTTCAACCGAGAAGGGGTGACGGTCTTCTTGACAACTCACTACATTGAGGAAGCCGATCAGCTCTGCGACCGGGTCGCCATAGTAAGGGATGGAAAGATCGTTGTAGAAGGGTCCCCCGAGAAACTGAAGTCTTCGCTCCGGGATGAAGCCATTGTCGAAGTCGCCTTCGACAGAGACACCCCAGATTTCGAAAGCCATCTGCGGGCTGACCCATGTGTAAAGGAGGTCAGCAGACAGGGCGACAAGTACCAAGTCCGTGCGATGGACTGCGGCATCGCCATTCAGGAAATAGTACGCTTCGTCACGTCGAATCGGCTTCAGATTCTGAGTATCAACACGAAGCAGCCGAGCCTCGAAGATGTCTTCCTCAAGCACACAGGCCTCGACGCAGTTCAGGTTGAGAGGATGGAACTACTCAGGACCAGTAAGGCGGGTGGTCAACGTGGGTGACATTTTGTCGGGGCGATTAGCTAGAGCCGTCCTTGACTTCTTCACGAAGGGAGCTTGCATTGCGAAGAAGGACGCGAAAGTCTACTACTTTAAGCCTCAAATATTCGGCTTCGGCATACTGATACCGGCCTTCGTGTATCTAGCATTCTCTCTCGGCCGTGAGATTCCTCCTGGCCTCCTTGTGCCAGGGCTAGTGAGCATGGTCTCTCTTTTCGGCGCATCTTCCGTGGAGGCAATATCGATCGCGATGGAAAAGCAAACGGGGACGTATGAACTGCTTCAGACCGCACCTGTTTCTACAGCAGGCATAGTCTTCGGCAAATCACTGGCAGGCTCAGCATTCGGAATAGTCCTCTCACTCTGCACGGCTCTGGGTGCGGTTCTGCTAAGCCAAAGCCAAATGGCAAGTCCCATCATGTTCGTGATTGGAATAGTCTTGGGGTCGTTCGCTTTCTCCGCTCTTGGAATATTGGTCGCAGCCGCTGCAAGAGACATGCCGACCGCCAACATCTCGCTAACCGCCTTGAGACTGCCGATGATATTTATCGGCGGAGTATTCATACCTGTAGGGACTCTGGCGCCGGGGCTGCGTCTGATCGCCTACCTAACGCCGCTGACCTACGTGGTTGATGCATTGAGAGAAGCGATGGCTGGTCCGAGTGTCGCGCTTGCAGTTGACCTGACAGTTCTGGCGGCCTGGTTCGTTATTCTTGAGGCACTCGCCGTTGTCGTGTTGAATAGGAGAACACAACTCTGAGTGAACGGGCAATTGTGTCGAGTCATACACAGAGAGCGCCCCGTCTCAGTCCGCCGCTTCCGCGTGTTTCTGTTCAGATGACGAGGAGCGATTTTCAGAATCGTCGGGCGCTCTCTTCCAGGTTGCATCTATCGGTTTAGGACCGTCGACGTACTTCTTGACCTGAGCGTCCTTTTCGTCATGGACCATGCCGATGTGGATCGTCACCGAATCCACCTCTTTGAATCTCCTCTTCACTCTGTCTTCGACCTCGTCTGCTATGGCGTGTGCTTCCTCGACGCTAATTGCTCCGTCAACCTCGACATGTGCTTCGACTAAGACGAACGGGCCGGATCTCCTCACCTTCAGATCATGGACGCCCATGACCGCCGGAGCCTCGACCATCGTCTGCTCAATCGCTTTTCTCATTGAGGGTTGAGGTGAGATGTCCATGAGCGAGAAGATAGAATCCTTGCCGAACCCGAGAGCAGCCCACAGTATGAAAGCGGATATTGTGACAGCCGCCAGAGGCTCCACCCAAGTAACGTTGATGTAGGTAAACAGCACGCTTCCGCAAACTAGACTGGCGTTGAGCACGTCAGCCAATGAGTGTCTGCTTTCGACCCTGAGAGCCTGCGAGTTTATCGCTCGCCCCGCGCTCTCCTTGTACTTCGCCAGACGGTAGGACACTAGTCCAGATCCTATCGCAACAGCAATCACGACCGGTCTGAAGGATATCACAGAAGGAACAAATAGCCTCTCGACGGAGTCTAGCAAGATCTCTGCGGCCGTGAAGACCATGATGACACAAACAATCAATGTGCAAATAGACTCCGCCTTGTAGAAACCGTACGGAAATCGATCAGTCGGCTTCCTAAGAGACAATCGCAGACCCAACCATACCACCGCGGACCCCGCAATGTCCATGACCGTGTGAGTCGCGTCCGCAAGCAACGCTATGCTCCCAGAAAGAACGCCAACACATATCTTCACGACGGAGAGAAACACGAGAACAAGAGTGGACCTAGTAGCCACCGTAATGCCTCTCTGAAGCCTGATTGTCCGCGAATCATCCGTACTCATGAACACGCACTTGCTCCCAGTCACGACGTCGAGGCGTGACCCTGATATCAATTGTCAAAGCCGGCTTGCCCGACCAAGTGTCGCCGCTTCTGACACGAGGGCCATGACCTGCTGGCTTCTGGTCGAGTCCAATCACGTCAGAGTTCAACGATGTCGCCTGTTTGAATGGGCCTGCAGTTGCTTCCTAAGAAATCGCGAAGCCCCTGTATTCCTTTGGAACCCGTGCAGTGGCAGGGATAGATTGCCTTCGGATTCATCCTTGCAAGTTCGTCTACGCTTGCACGGACTCTCTTATCGTCCGCTCTTTCTAGATGCAGTCCGCCAGCGATTGCGTAGATGTCTGTGCCAGCTGTCTTCTGAGCATATCTTACGGTATTTATGATTCCCGGGTGCGCGCAACCGGTTATCACAACGAGGCCCTTGCCCTTAACGTTGATGAGCAGGGCTTGTTCATCGACCATCGGATCTTCAACGAAACGGTCGGCCTCTACGGTCCAGAATCCCTGTGTCTTCTCAAAATCCGTTTCCCTTGCAACCTCACCAGTTGTCATCACTCCGGTTGCCAGCGTGACCGGATTGCGAGCAAGCAGCGGTCTGCCACCTGCGGCCACGACTGATTCATGATCAAAATTGGGGCCTATGAATCGAAGGTTTGGCTTGAAAGCAAACTTTGGACTGAAGACGTTTGGATGGGCCACCACGGGAGTCCATCCGCCGTTGTGCTTCAGAATATCAAGCAGTCCTCCAACATGGTCATAGTGTCCGTGGCTAATCACAACTGCATCAACATTTCGAATGTCGACGTTCATCGCCTCTGAATTACGCAAGGCCAAATCTGGCGGAGGACCTACGTCCATGAGGATTCTTGATTTGACGCCAGCCACGCTTGTCTCGACTAGGAAAGATAGGCCGTGCTTCGCTACGAGGTTAGGCTTCTCCTTGCTGGCCGAATCTTCCACCAGAACAGTCAGCCTTGCCCAGTCCACAGCAGGGCTTGTACCCCTCGATATGTTCACAACCTTCACTGTGTCCTTTAGGCGCGACATCTCTCTGGCACCGTCAAGAAACTGCTGCAGTCATATGTGACGAGCGGTCTACTGGAGCAAGGGTTCTCAGCTTCTTACTTGAGAGAGCGTCGAGAACGTTCCCGACCTCTGATTCTTGGTCTAGAGCAAAGATCTGAACCGAGCTGTCCCTGAGTACATGGTACGGTCCCTCTCCGACCTCCTTTGCCACGAGAACGTCTGCCTTCTGTTGGACGAGGAAATGTGCTGCCTCGATCCCTCTCTTCTTCTCAATCTTCGCCCCAGGATTCTCTGCTACGAACCACTTACTCGGACTGCCAGCCTCTATGTCGATGAACATGAAGTAGGGGCTTCCTCCGAAGTGTTCGGAGATTCTTGAGTCTAACCCTCTATCCTCCTCCACTGGTACCGCAACCCTGTAGACTTCTCTTTCCGAGGGTTCCGCGTGAAGCGTTATGGAATCGAGATCCCTTATCGATTGCCTAATCCTCTCTTCGATGGCGCCTGAGATTTCATGGGCCCTGTCGACGTGCATGGCGGGATCCACCTCGACGTGCATCTCGGCAAAGATGAAGGGGCCGGACCTCCTAACCCTGATGTCGTGAACTCCCTTGACCCCGTCTATCTCAGCTGCGATTGTTCTCATCCGAGAGACGAGCTCAGGCTTCAGGCAAGCATCTAGCAGAACAAGAACCGCGTCCTTAGCCATGACGAGGCCGAGTCCGATAACGAGCACTCCGATCAGCAGCCCCGCGATCGGTTCCGCCCATGTGAATCCGACGTGGTTAGCGAGTATTCCCGCGAACACAAGCATTGACGACCCTACATCAACCATGGAATGCTTGCCCTCACCTTGCAGAGCCTGCGAGTTCGTTTCCTTTCCCAACTTTGACTTGTACCGGGCCAAGAGGTAGGAAACGAGCGCTGAAACAGCGGCAACGGAAAGCGTCACTGCTGGAAGGGCAATGGCGGAAGGGCTCATGACTCTTCTGAACGATTCCAGCAGGATTTCTACTCCTGACACTGAAACAACCATGGACACGACAAGGAATGCCATGGTCTCAGCTCTGTAGAAGCCGTACGGGAACCTCTCTGACGGCTTTCGTTGCGATAGCTTCAGGCCAACCCATACGGCAAGTGAAGTGAACAGGTCAGCTAGTGAGTGTAGAGCATCCGCCGAAAGCGCTACACTTCCAGACAAGATGCCGGCGGTCGCCTTAAGGACGGCCAGGATTACAGTGACGTAAGTTGATACTCTAGCTCCGGCAGTTCCTCTCTCAAGGCTGCTCTTCTGCGCGACATACATTGGGACAGTTCACTCTCTCATTTGCAGCCATTCGCTCTCGAGTTGTGGCCCAACAACGCCGGGAAACGGTATTATCGCCCGAGCCCAAGTCTTGGTTTGATGAGAACGAATTTCGTGGCAGCCTTGAGTTGGGGTGTTCCTCCTCCCTCTGCGACTATCTGCATTGCCCTGTCTGGTTCTGTTACAATCACGCCTCCGATCAGGTCGACCCCTCGCTTGAATAGAGGGCTCGGGATCATGGAGGCGGTGGGGCCCACGAGTACCACGCTTCTGGCATTCTCTGAAAGCTGAAGCAGGCGTCCCACAGTTCCGTTGGCTATTGCCGATCCAGTGATGAAGACGATATCCGCTTCTGGAATAAGTTCCTCGCCAGCTGTGTCCGGGAGGATGCCTTCGCCCAGCAATCCTCCCCTCTCGAATATCCGGAGGCTGGATGCCTTGTTTCTGATTCCAGGCACAAGCGGCTTGATGTTGCCGACCATCGCAACCTTGTCAGTCGGTCTGATATCGACCTGCTCAAGTACGTTCCCTTCCGTGACCGTGTATCCGTCATGTTCGCGTCTTAGAACAATCTGGGATAGGGCATTGATCGTCGCCACCCCGATGACTCTCTCCCCGGTATCCCACGATTTTGCGCGTTCTGCCAGCTCCGTCGCCGGGCTACCACTCAACGTCCCTGCTTGTTGAACAACTTGGCAGCATTCCGGCTGCATTTCTCCCATCAAGCTGTGGCACAGGCCTACGTCGTCCGTGGTCAGCTGGACTCCCACGTAACCCCATCCGAGGCACACCCTGTTCACGGCGATATCTCTCAGATTTGCCACCTCAGCACTCAGGCAAGTCAATGCTTCCTCAACAATAGCTTTCGACAATCGCCGATCCCCCTCCTTGCCCTCCAAGTCGGCTTCTTGCTGTCCCGTCGTTCTGACGCTTTGCGAAATTCCTGAGAAGACCTTTCCCACGCACGCCGACTTCTCATGACTCAGCACCTCTCCATCGTAACAACTCCCTAGTTGCTCCTGAGGAGACCAGAAACATTTATGAATATTTATTCCTTATCCACTGAGTCGCTGAACCCAATGTGAGACGCTTTGTGAGGAGCGGATTCGTCTGAGAGAGATCGCCATCGTCAGCGGGAAGGGCGGAGTTGGTAAGTCCTCCCTCACAGCCTCTCTCGCCGTCCTTCTGAACAAAGCCAGAGTCGGAGTTACAGCGATAGACTGCGATGTAGACGCGCCTAATCTCTCGATAATACTCGGGGCTGATCTGCACGATTTCAAGGACGTTCAAGCCTCCGAGAAGGCCTCAATAGATCTGGCCAAGTGTGATGGATGCGCAAGTTGTGTGTCAGCCTGCAAGGTGGATGCGCTCATAGATGCCGGAGGCGACCCTCCGATGCTAGTACGTTTTCTATGTGAAGGGTGCGGGGCGTGCGCGCTTGTGTGCCCCAAATCCGCCATAACGTTACAGCGAGTGAAGAACGGAAGAATCGGATTGGCGAAGACCACGTACGGTTTCACGATAGTGTCTGGTGAACTGGAAATGGGCGAAAGCAGTTCAGGCCACATCGTCACCGCCGTCAAGGCAAAGGGACGAGCGGTTGCTGAGGACTTGGGTTCGCAACTCGTTCTTGTGGACGGTCCCCCAGGGATAGGTTGCCCGGTCATAGCTTCCGTCGCGGGAGCCGACTACGCACTCGCTGTAACCGAACCGACGCCTGCTGCGATGAACAGCCTAGATAGAATGCTGACCGTCCTTTCTCACTTCAACATCCCTACTAGCATTGTCATGAACAGGTTCGACCTCAATCCCGATTACGCCGACAAGGTGCAAGATCATATTCGAGCGAAGTGGGCTGTTGGTGTTGCGCAAAGGATACCTTCGGACGAGAACGTGCCAATCTCGCTTTCCAAGAGGACGCCGGTCGTTGAATACGCGCCAGACTGCGAAGCCTCGAGGAGTCTTCTTGCGCTGTCAGATTTGATCAAGGATATGATTTGAAAGGAATGGTTGTGTTGCGATTGTGTAGGACATGCGGGAGAGACGTGGAGTCAACTGCGCGCTACTGTGACTGGTGTGGAGCGCTGTTGCAGCACGCGCAAGGAACGCTAAGCAAAGTGAAGGTTCCGGAAAGCCGAAAACAACTGATCGAGGAAGTCATGAGAGAGTTCCTACATCTGGAGGGCTCGCCCGTGGGAGTGAAGGTCTTGAAGACTCTGGATGAACTCCCAAGCGGCATCGAAGAGATCGATGCGCCCCGCAGACACTGCGAGATGATTCAGAAGGCAAGACTGGAAGGGCGCATTTTCTACGCCCCATTATCCAAGCAGCAATGCAAGGTTGGGGCAACCGCGCTTGGTCTAATGGAGCCAAACGAAGAATTGAGAAAGCACCAACTGCAGGAACAATTCAGGACCAAGCGCAGGTTCCGAACGGAAGACGCGCTCTGGACATACGTGGAGAACACGCCGACGCTGCCGCGCGAAGGCGTGGCGGTTATGTACGGGCCTCTAGGCTCGATTCCCGCCGAGCCCGATGCCGTGGTCGTTGTATGCAATCCGTTACAAGCGATGAGGCTAGTCCAAGCCTATCAGCACACTACAGGCAAAAGAGCCGTCGCCTCAGTAGGGGCCCTTTTCTCACTTTGCGCTGACGCTGTAGCGAGTCCGATTTTGACTGGCGGAATGAGCATAGCCTTAGGATGCGGCGGTTCCAGAAAGCATGCCGCAATGAAAGAGTCCGAGCTTGCCTTAGGTTTTCCGTACAGCATCGCCAACGAGTTGGCTGATGCCTCCCTCACCCTCGCCAGAGCCGAAAAGCAGGAAGAAGAGAGCGCCGGCAGATGAACCCCATCTTGATGGAGCATGTCACGGCATCTTTCAACGCGAAGCCAGTTGATCTGCCTGTCATCGCCGTGACGGGTGGAAAAGGTGGAACCGGAAAGACAAGTGTGGCTGTCAATCTTGTGGCTGCTATGACAGGAACGGGTCATCGTGTTTTGTTCGTTGACGCCGATGTTGACTCTCCGACCGCAGCAATAGTATTCGGGATTCCACAAGAACTCGCTGAACGAGTTGAGATCTTCGTTCCCAGGATCCTTGATACGAAGTGCAACGGGTGCGGGAAATGCGCTGAATCCTGCCGTCCTCATGCACTGATCCAAATCGCAGGAAAACAGCCGATGTTCTTCGAGGAGCTATGCTCCGGATGCGAAGCCTGCAAGCTAGTATGTCCGCTGCAAGCGATAGGCGAAGGAAAGAGAGTCATAGGTTATGTGCATCGCGGGACTCGCGGAGATCTGAGCTTCATTGGGGGAGAACTGAAGCCGAACGAAGCCCGGTCCGCTCAGGTTGTCACCGCGGCTAAGGATGCGGCCTTTGCGCAGGCTAGAACAGCCTCATATGACGTGATGATTGTCGACACCTCTCCGGGCACACATTGCAATGTTGTTCAGGCCTTGAGAGGTGCGGACTTAGCGTTGGCCGTGACTGAGCCGACACCGCTCGGGGCGCATGACCTGACGCTCATACTCAGACTGATCTCGATGTTGGGAATCCCATCCAAGGTCGTTGTCAACAAGGCGGACCTCCCAGGAGCGCAAATCCAACTCATATCCGAGATCGCAAACAGCTACGGAAACGAGATCATCATGCAGATCCCGGTCGACAAGAGCTTATTCGAATCTTACGTCGCGGGAGAGCCGTTAGTCACAACTCATCCGAACACGGCGGCAGCTCAATCCATAGCGAAACTTGCTGACGCAGTAACACGTCTGTTTCCAGTCAGGTAGGGTCGGTGTGGGTCACAAAGAAATGACAGCTCTGGAGGATGGCGTCAGAGAGGTCATCAACACGATCGTTGACCCTGAGACTGGCATGACTCTTAGAGAGATGAGAATGATCAAGGGACTCAAAGAGAACGAGCCCGGTATCGTGACCATAGAATTCAAGCCTAGCAGCCCGTTCTGTCCCATCGCGCTGAAGATTGCGATTGACATCAAGAATGCAGCCGCCAGTGTCAAGGGAGTCCGAAGAGCCTTGGTGTACTGCCGCGACCACATAATGGAATCGGCGATAAACAAGACTGTGAATGAAGCCGAAGCCGCAACACAAAGGGGGGCAGGGGGATAACTCGCAAACCTTCTGAACTGTCAAGATTGCGCTTGGAGTAACGATGCTGGCTTGACAGACACGCCGCCGCCTTTCCTAGTTTCATACGCCATCACTCAGGAATGCAATCTGAAATGCAAGCACTGCTATAGCAACGCATCCGATAAGCCAGCACCCAAAGAGCTGTCCAATCAAGAATCAAAGAGGCTTCTCGACGAACTTACAGACTGGGGCATAAGGCTCCTGATATTTGACGGCGGAGAACCACTTTGCAGAGAGGACTTCTATGAAATCGCTAGCTACGCATCCGCGAAAGGTTTGAGAGTGGTCGTGGGAAGCAATGCCACCCTTATCGATGCGACCGCCGCCACGAAGATGCACAGAGCCGGCGTCCAGGCCGTCGCGATATCCATTGACGGAGCCAAACCCGAAACTCACGACCGATTCAGAGGCGAAGAAGGAGCCTTCAGCAAGGCGCTGAATGGAGCAAAAGCCTGCAAACAAGCAGGTTTGCCATTCCAATTCAATGCTGTAATCAGAAAGCGATCTCTCCCCGAAGTTCCTGCCATTCTTCAGCTGGCAGTCGATAGTGGAGCCGTCGCAGCTGAGTTCTTCGATCTCGTGCAAGTCAAAAGGGTGAAGCAGCAATGTGCTGAGGAAGTACTGAGTGTAGATGAGCGGAGGAAGGTGATGGAGTGGCTTGCTGAAGCGCAGACCGACTGCCCGATCATAATAAGAGTGCCAGCCTGCCCCATGTACCCAATAATCCTCAAGCAGAAGAATATTCAGCCCAAGAACTTCCCTGCGAGTCTGCTACGTCGGATTCCGTACTATGACCGAGGGTGCGCGGCAGGGATGCCCAGCGGATACCTTACCGTACTTCCAAACGGGGACATCATTCCGTGCATGCTGCTTAACATCAAGCTTGGCAACGTCCTTGAAGAGAGCATAACTGAAATCTGGGACGGCTCACCCGTGCTGGCCAGACTGCGCAACAGGAGTCTACTGGAAGGCGAATGCGGCAGATGCACTCATAGGGATCTCTGTGCCGGCTGCAGGGGCAGGGCCTACGAGGAAACCGGGAACATACTCGCCCCTGACTCGGGCTGCTGGCTCAAACCCTTGGGAGACCAACATGATCCATCTTGAGGCCAAGGTCACCCTTGCCCTGGCGGCGTCACGCAAGGACTCAGAATAGCATTATCAATTGATCTCTCCCCACTCTCTGACATGGGTTGCATCGTTTCTCGACCTAGCCTCCAACCTGCCGGGATGCTTCTCCCAGGATTACGCGAACTACCTTTGGGGGTTTTTCAGAAAGTCCGGGTTTGTCGAGTCATATTTGTCGGCATCTTCGGCGTTCCCAGTGATCTCGCCTAGCCATTTGTAGGCATCATCCCTTTCCCAGTCGCCAGTATTGCCGTGGGCGTCTAAGTAGTTACGCGGCATCGGATGAGTGCCGACAGTGACCGGAAGCCCGACCACTTTCTCTATGTAGTTCTTGTGATCCTCGATATATGGGCAGATCGGGTAGCCTGCTAGGTAGCAGCTTGCGAGATAGATTACCTCGGCCCCAAACTTCTTCATGTCAGCGGGCGCATGTTCAAGTCGCTCTCCAGGGCAGCCGCCGCACGCAATCCATCCCACAATCTCTATGGGTTCGTTCCGCGGGTATTTTGCGAATGCTCCATCCCGCTCGATGATTGACTTGAAACACTTGTTACCAGTGCAGGTTCTGTTCCTATCACATATCATGATCCCGATCTTGACCATCCTAACCCCTCTGTCACCTGTCTGTTCGCCCCTTTTGATATAAGACATGACAAGGCCATGATTCTGGTTCAGCCTGCTGCTCGCGCTGGGGTTTCTGATCTCGTCCTGTTTCTCGCTTGTCGAGGACAAATAGGTGGCTCTCGGTCTTCGAGGCAACGGAGAATGCAAGTCTCTCGACTTCCTTGACTGAGCGTGACTGCCTAGAGATCGTGGTAGTGCAAGGAGAGACAGGAAGGATCAGAGAACTCCTTGAGGCGCTTCGTGCAAGGAAAGGAGTCAGACAAGCTAAGTTGACTCTCGTCTCTCGCAAGACTCATCTGGCAAGCTGACTTCAGTAGATCTGAATCCGAGTTTGCCAATCCATGAGTAGGATCACACCGGCAGCGGAGGAGCTCCTCAAGCAGGTGCATAGATTGGCGGAGAGCCTAGGCTCGGCGAAGACGAAGGTGCTCTGAAGAAGGCTCGGCTTTTCGAGCTACACGTTCTACAGGTACTCTCTAATCGCGTCCCTCACCGCTGTTCCAGGAGGCTTCACAACGGTCTTGATTCCAACTTCCTCCAAAACACGCAGAGCTCCCGGACCGAACTCCCCCGCTACGGCAAGGCCTACGTTGAGCTTGTGAAGCATCTCCGACACCAGAGGTCCGACACCTACCGAACGGCTCGCATAGACGTTCGGTTGAATCTTGACATCCCCAACTGAACCATGTTCCACGTCGATTATGGTGAACGACACACATTTTCCGTATGTGGGCGCCACTACGTCCTCCAGTCCTCCCGATCCTTCAGATGCCACAGCTATCCTTTTCACCAAGCGTGTCACCCCCTGTGGTTCGCTTCATCAGACTCCAAGCAATTGCGATGTGCCTCGAACTTGCTTTTGTCCTCTACACAATCGCCTTCCTACTCACGGCGCCCTAGCAGCATCCACATCATTCAGCTGTCACGCCTTTCGTGATCTCTTCGGGAAAGAATCATTTCTATGACTGAGAAGCAGGCAAATACCAACAGGGGCGCAAGCAGTTGCGCCAAGCTCTCTCTACCTCTTGAGCCCGCAGCGCTGCCTGTTCTCAGTCCCGTCCCTCTTGAAGGAAGCTTCTCGCCGGGATGGAGGGCGTCATGCTTCATGCGTCGCTCCTCATCCGTTCTAGGAGTTCCCATCCTGCGGCCGGACATCTTGATCACCTGTCAGACAAACACAGACCGGCGTGCCTAGGGCACGGGAACCCGATGATGTGTTGCTGCCGTTATTGGTGATTATGTGTAATTGCACATAAACCTTGCTGAAACTCCGAATTCGGTGAGAGATGGGCAACCGCATGGTCGCTTTCGAAGGAGGGGATGCCAACCGTGACAAAGCGTACGCGTTTCAGAGAAGATTCCATTCGGAGAGGGACGGAGAACATCTCGAACCTAGCGAGCGCTGCCCGCAAGAAACAGATGGAGAAGCCTTGCCGCGAAGTTCTAGCGAAATGTCATCCAGGCAAGAAACCTGATGGCGCGCTTTCCAATTAGAAGACGCAGCTGGTACCCTGAATGTACAACTTTCTGGCGAAGGGATGGCATTACGGCGACAGCCTTCAAATCCATTCTGCCCAAGGGTCGAGACCCAGAACCACTGGGACAGTCATACGGAGAATGGCACCGCAAGCACTTCTACGAGAGACTCCTCTAGAGATGTCGTCAAAGAGTTTTTGGCATGTTTGAAGCCTGAAAATCATGAGACACCGCCATTGGCAAACTCGAAAAAGGATTAGGTAATGCGATTGATGTCCACACGATTGGCTTTCCAGTCTAGAGGTACTTTGCTATCTGCGGCTCCAACATATCCTTGGGCATGGCTCCAACAAGTCGGTCGGCGAGCTGCCCGTTCTTGAAGACCAAGAGTGTTGGAATGCTCATTATCCCGTATTGCTGGGCGGTCCTGACATTTGAGTCCACATTCAACTTGCCAAAGACGATTCTTCCACGGTAGTCTCGGGACAGCTCTTCTACGACGGGTGCGACCATACGGCAGGGTGCACACCATTCGGCCCAGCAATCGACCACTACCACAGGATATTTGCGTATGAATTCTTCGAAAGCTGCGTCAGCAAGTTCGACCGGCATACTCGGCCAATCAGGTCTAGAGTCGTCGACCTTGCTGCCAACCCCTCTCATCATCTCCCGTAACCTCTTCTGTTTGATTCGTTCCAACTCATCCATCGAAGACACCTGGTTCATGTAATTACAGTGACGGCCCGAGGCTCACACTGACCGTGACTGCCTTTGCAGAGTATGCATCACCATATCCTCAAAGCTGCCTACGAAGCGACTCAAGTCCTTTGTGCGCGCTATTTTGGTTTCGGCTTGAATGGTCTCGCCGGCTGTCAACCATGCAGATTCGAGCGATTCCTTGCTCTCCTCCGCTCTCCTTCAACCTGCGTTTCACTTCTTCGAGAAGGTCGGGTCGCTGTTTCTGTATCGTTCTCCAAACATACTCAGGAGACATCAGTAATCTCGTGACTTGGACGCCGGTCGCGTGACAGATCGCGTTTGCCACCGCAGGCAACGGCCCTTGGTGGTCTTCGTGCACTGAAGTTCCGACTCGGGTTTCTTCTTAGGCGCTTTCCTTCTTTGGCGCTTTCTGGAGTTCCTGTATTCTTGCCTCTATTCCTTTCAGGTCTTCCTGCAGATTCCTCTTCGATTCTTCCAGCGCTGCAATCTCGTCCTCTGGACGAATGGGTGTGAAGCCGTATCCAGAATCCGGATAGAGTGGATATGACGGGCCGTAGGGCCGACCGCGACTCTTGGCCCACTGCCAGCATGCGCCTCTGCCGTAGAGCCATCCTGGGCGTTCCCACGGCGGCAGATGACTGAATGGCCCTCTACCTGGCCAAGGACCCCACCAACCGCCACGTCCTCGCCAACTCATAGGCATCACCGCCTTTAATGTGCAAGTGCACATAATTAAGTCTTACTCGGCAACGAGATGTCAGCGCCGTCGACTCAATCTCCCAAGGCCCCCCTCAGTCCTCGGAAGCAGCCGCCTTGAATGGGATTCACACGTTCACCGGCACGCCTCTAGATCCGAATGCGGCGCCATGTGCAAGTCTTGTCCGCAGATTCTGACGTGAGGTACCTGGCTCGAGCATCTCGTACTAGATGCGCGTCTCAGTACGAGTATCCAGCTTGCACGCCCGGGATCCCCCGGCGGTACCGCATACCCATCCCTTGTCCGTAGCCCATACCCACGCACATGTCAGGTCCACATGCGTACTGTGGTTGCGGTTGCGAGTAGGGCGATTGCCCCCAATACATGGCCGGTTGGTGCTGCTGAACCATTTCAGGCATAGCCTGCGCAGGCTGCAAGGGAGGAACATACTGGTATGGGAAATTGGCGTACTGGTCCATCACGGGGGCCGGTTGGAAGGCGCCTGTTGATGGGTAGCCAGCCCCGGCCCATTGCCTGCTCGGCGTTCCAGGAGACCAGCGGCAGAAGGGCGAAAGATTCGGACCCAAACCCATGCCGCCGGAGATCTGGCGGCCATATCCACGTCCATAACCTCTGTAGCCCACTTGGCACACCAAGCTTATGTGCAATTGCACAAAATATAAACATACCGTGCAGGAAACCAATATCCGCTTCCAGTTCACATAGTTCAGGTGAGAGGTTCACACACGTGCCAGGAAGATGGCGGTGGCGGCAAGGATCGCCCGAGGGCCCTGGTCGCCCGATGAAACCAAGATGGATTGGGATACGTCCCGAGGTGAACCGCTTCTCACCCTCCACGAGGACTAGCGGTGAACCCCCGCGGCAACCTGTCATGATCACCTACGATGAATTGGAGGCCCTTCGCCTCGTCGACTACCAAGGGCTCACTCAGGAGGAGGCTGCCCAGAAGATGATGGTTTCACGAGGCACGGTCTGGCGCTGCCTAGATAGCGCCAGGAAAAAAGTTGCGACCATGCTAGTGGAAGGCAGGGAACTGGTCATAGGAGACGTGCGCTCTCATGCGTTTTCGGCACGCGAATCAAGCGAGCCTGAACGAGCGTGATGCGGATGCAGAAATGCCCGACTGAGCTAGAATGAGCTTGGCGGCAAAGATGGCTATTGGTGGCAACGCTACCTATTTACCCTCCCAACACGAATCGAACTGAAGTTGGGTGACGGTGGAAGAATGTCTGATGCCGTCAGAAGAACTTGTGAGACGGCCGAAGCTCTCCGTGGAGAAGGCCGACCGTGGTCCGAGGTCTTGGTCGGAGTGGAAAAGGCCGGCATCAAGCAAGGTGCTTTTGAACCGTTGTACGCCGGATGCGAACACGCGCCGTATCGGATACGTTTTGTTCCCAAGGAGAGGCCGAGGATATTCTCAAGGGAATTCGTCGAAGGACTGACGCGTCTTGCGAAAGAGCGCGCCCTTGTTGTTCAGACGCGATGTACGGGGTACAACCTGTTTCTAGACACCGGGAAACCCAGCGGTCTTTGCGGGAGAATAAGAAAGCGCCTTGGCTTGACGCATAGGACGGAACTCTTGAGAGTATTCTGGCTTGACACATACGAGATCGAGCTGGAACACCCCGAACTTCCCGGCATGCCGGAAGTCCTCGAGAAGATCGGGAGCGAACTCTACGGAATGGCCGCCGAATAGAGCTTGCATAGCCACTACACACTAACTGATCAAGTCGGCCGCCTGCACTGGCGTGGCATATCTGACAACGCCGATTCCTCTGGCCGCACCATGTTTCCTCAAGTCCAGCGTCTATCAAGCTCAGGGGATCGCGCTCGCGTTGACGATGGGTGTGATCCTGTTGTTCACCCTAGTATGTCTGTGTCTCCTGAGACCAACCTTTCTGCAAGTCGTTCGCTGAGATCGCTGTCTTCAACTTGGGCGTGGCGGCGCTCAGGTTCCTCATTGGCCTCGCGGTGAGGGCGACGTTCCACATCGACGTCTGCGGTCCTCGATCACGAATCCTCTCGATTTCCCATCCTCGGTAGGAACATGCCGGTCCCATTCTTGTACTCGGCATATTTACCCCCATAGCGTTCCATCAGCTCTTTTTCCTCAGATCTACACTCCAAATACCAAAATGGGGCAAAGATCATCATGATGATGAACCACCACCAAGAAAAGAAGACCAGCCCAAGACCAAGGAATAGAACGTACATCCCCGCATAGATCGGATGTCTCACATACTTGTATGGTCCGCTCGTGGCCAGCCTGTTCCCTCTTGCAGAGCTACGCAGGGTGGTCGAGCCATACCACCAAATCACTGTTCCCAGAGCGGTCACAATGATACCAATCGCGAGCAGGGTGGGGCTGTCGGTAAGGTAACCTGACCGGTTCGCGAAAAGTTGTGCTAAGAAGAAAGAAGCTGCCATTAACGGCCTTAGCAGCCTACTCATGGCCTTGACCGGATGTTCCACCGTCTTTGCCGGCTGGAGTATGACCCTGTCCTCTATCAGCTCGTTGTTGGGCCAGTTGCTGAGCGTTCGCGTACTGTCCCTCGCTTCAGCTCATCTATGGTTGATTCCAAGTCACTCAGCTCACGCATCAGGCTCTTTCTGCGTTCTTCCAAGGCAGTTAGTTCATCTTGACTAGTCGGCGCGGGCATCAATCCTTCTTCTCTCATAACAGGTGCAGGGGATTGCCATGTTCCCATCTGCGAAGGCCACGACGAGCATGACCCTCCAGCACGCCGACCGGGGCCGCCTCCTCTCCCCATGCCTTGCCCGAACCTGAATCCTCCGGATGGGCCTTGTCCTCCACGCAGCTGTCCGGTCTTGTACCTCTGGATCGCGTCCCTGACAGTTCCCGAGACTCCAGTGATAATCTCGATTCCTGCTGCCGATAGCACACGATGGGCATTCGGCCCTACCATGCCAGTGATTACCGCCTGAACCTTCTGGTTGGCAACCGCCTGAGCCGCCTGGATCCCGGCTCCGTGTGGCGATTCATAGGCCGCGTTGGGCAGATACTGGCAATCCATTGTATCAGTATCTGCGACAATGAAGCAGGCACATCGTCCGAATCTCGGATCGATCTGCGAGTCGATCGAGCTACCAGCTGCACTTACGCAGACCCTTGGCATGGCTCGTCAACAGCTCGGAAACTTGTGACGAGCATCTCTGCAGGGCTCAGTCAAGCCGCTTAGTCTACCTGCCAAGTAGGATTCGATGGCCTCACCGACATTGTTCACGGGGCCTGTGAATATTGCGATTCCGTTGCTCTGGAATGCCTGGAGTCCTCTCGGTCCCATGCCCTTGACGACAAGAGCGTCCGGGCCTAGCCCTGTGACAAAGGACTCGGCTCCGCCCTGCCCTCCAAAGTGCTCCCCAACATTTCTCTGAGAGGTCATCGAGATGACGCGACCCTCGTCCGAGATCTCGATCACCGCAAACTCGGGAGCTCTGCCGAAATGCGGAAAGATAATTGATCTCTCATTCTCGAAGCTCTCAACGGGAATCACAAGTCTAACCATGTGGCTGCACCGTCGTCCTCGAAGGCCTTAAGAGCTAATGAATATTTATTCCTTATTATGGCAAGGCCAAGAAAGCACCGCTGGGTCTGCTGCGAACCATCGGTCACATTCTTCAAGCCGAGAGGAATACCGTTGACGGAGCTCAAAGAAGTGTGCTTGAGCGTGGAAGAGCTCGAAGCCGTCAGGCTAAAGGATCTGGAACGGCTGGATCAAGAACCGACCGCGGCTAAGATGGGAATCTCTCAACCAACCCTTCACAGAACCGTTGTGTCTGCACACAGGAAGATCGCAGATGCTTTGGTGAATGGAAAAGCCCTCAGGATTGAAGGCGGGGCCTACGTGATCAGAGAAGACAGCGCCAATCGGCGGCGCGTGGCTGGATGATCATCGAGTAGGCTCAGTATCACCGTTACGTCGTGGAGATGGTGATCTAGAGATTTCAGGCGAGAACGAGGGAGATTTCTTCCCCTAACCCGTCATGCGTCGTTCAGGAGTGGATTTGTGTATGAATGGTCGGTCTTCCGGAGTGGCTCACTGAATGCGCCCTGATAGGTGAGTCCCGCATTCAAGCCAACCACAGAAACAGAGGTGAATTGGAGATGTCAACCTATGTTGGAACATGGATAGCAGGTCTGATATTGCTTCTCGGTCTCGTGCAGAGTTCTCCCACTGCGACTCGGAGACTACAGTTTGACGGCGGTCACAAGGCAATGTGTGCCGTTGATACGTCCCACGATTCTGCCCTCTGTGTCCTTGAAATACTCGTCTTCCAGATCTTGTGCATCTCTGTGATCAATCAACTTCAGACCGTAAGTCGACAGGAACTGCTCAATCTCTTCCCTTTCGATACCAAAGCACCACTTTTCGCCTACCTGGGATGTTGATTTCACAATCCCACCTCCCCCGTACAAGGCATTCCCGTGCCGTAGAGCCGATGCACGGACATAGTCGAAGACAACTCGGCTCTGAGCTCCAGTGTACTCCCGGATTGTCTCGAACGTTTCGTGCACCGACTTTGGCTGTAAGTACATTGTCACTCCTTCCAGAACAAAGAGACTTCTCTGGTCCTTGCGAAATCCTGCTTCATCAAGCTTCACAGGCAGTGATTCCTTGTCAAAGTCAATGGCGACAAACACGGTATTCGGTGGAATGGTTAGGTTCCGTTTCTGATACTGATGGATCTTGGCATTTTGCGTGGTGGGAACATCCAGTTCGAATATTCTCGTAGCTGCCGTTTCAGTCTGGAACCGTAACGCTCTCGTGTCAAATCCCGCTCCAAACAACAGTATTTGGCCGAACTGCTCCAGCAAAGCTTGTCGGAAGGCAGCGTCAATAGACTTGGTCCGTGCAATCACGTATTCGTAAATTCCCCTTGGAGCCATGACCTTTGTGAAAAGGGTCCTGACAAAGGGGATTCGAATCAGCAATCGCAGCAGGCTAGGGAGAAGAAGCACTGCGAGATAGTCGTCGCTTCTGTAATGCTTGTCTGCCTCCAAAGACGAAACTGCACGAGAGATACACGTCCATTCAGCAGTCCTCGACGTTGTAGATTCGATCCTCTTCCTCTTCGTCAACATGCTGGTTTTCTCCCCAACCTCTCTAGCTCTCGATGTGACAGCGGAATTCCGGAGGCCATTAGAGAAGAGGAGTATGAACATCTAAAGATTCACATTCTCACCCGAGACGGCGAAGGACAGAGGAAAAGCTGAAGTTGATCCTCAATCTCTCACAGAGAAGATCGTGAACGATTGTTCTGGCAGAAAGCCGAACGCTCCGTCGCGTCTATATCCCGCCTTCTCCATTTCATCGACTATGCGTTCTTGGGGAACATAGTGCCTGAACAATCCCCGGAAGCTGAATGGCGCCGCGCCTCTGTACTCTACTATTGCAACTCTCCCACATGGTTTCAACAGGCATGCGAGTCTTCTAAGGTACTGCACTCGATCCGTCAGGTGATGGTACGCGTTGCGCATGAACACCAAGTCTAAGCTTCTCTCGGGCAGTGGCAGACTACCTTCTGTGACAAGAACCGTCTCGATATTGTCAAGAACTCGTTCTTTTGCTTCACTCGCCAGGAAGTCTAGGGACTCCTCATCCGTGTCCACCGCGTACACTTTCCCTTCGGATTCCACGGCTTCTGCAAATCTGAGAGAGAAGTATCCTCCTCCAGCGCCTATGTCGGCGATGTTCTGCCCAGGACGCAATGCCAGAGTCTCTAGGATCTGGTCCGGCCTGTTCTTTGGATCAGAAGCTTTCCGATTGAACATCCTCTCCCTGAAATGCCTTATGTGCAACTTGTACGCACCTCCATCTTGGACTCAAGCTCTTCCCAGCGGCGTTCTTAGATACGCGGGTATTACACGTCTGTTCTCGATCAGGTGGAAGAAGAGTACGACCGTCAAAGCGATTGCGATTGCCAAGTGTAAGCCTGCCCACCCGCTCTTGTCGAGCCCCAGCAGAATGGCTCGACCCTTCATTTCCCAAGAGTAGAGCGTGAAACCCGTAATACCTTCCAAGAGACTCAACGCCACCATCGAGAGGAAAAGCGAAGCCCTCACTAAGATTCTCTTCATTGAGATCATCCCTCTAATTCTTCAGATGCAGAATGCAAGAACGCCCACTAAGATTAGGTCTGTTCAACACGAATGCTTAAGATTCAACGCGTCTCCTTAACCTCTTGAGGATCACGTTGAATGAGTAGTGCTGCTGGCTTGCTCTTCGAGCTCGCAAATACCGATAGACTAACCATGCTTAGAGAAATCGACAAAGAACCAATGAGGCTATCACAGGTTGCCCGCAAGCTTTCTGCAACTGTTCAGGAAACGTCGAGGCATCTCGAACGGCTCAGCAAGGCAAGACTCATCGAGAAAGATACTAATTCCGCGTACAGAATCACGTCCTTTGGAGAACTCGTCCTGTCGCTTCTGCCTTCATTCGACTTCCTCCAGAAAAGGAGAGGGTTCTTCCTCTCGCATGATCTATCCTCGCTTCCGCCAGGATTCGTTCAGAGGATAGGCGAGCTGTCTGAGCATCACTATGTGGATCGGTTGGACGAGGCGCTTGCTCACGCTGAGCGCGTCATAAAGGAGGCCAAAGAGTATGTCTGGCTAATGGCTGATCAGCAGGTGCGGCAATCCTATCCACATGAGCACCCGGAGCCGGTGTCTCTCAGACTAATACTGCCGATAGGCATTGACTTGGAAGCGTTCCAGCGTATCAGGAAGCAAACAGGAACTAGGCTCCAAATCGGGTTCATGGATGACGTGAAAGCAACCATCGTCATGAACGAGAAGACTGCTGCGGTCTGCTTCCCGAGCCTGGACGGGAGAATGGATTTCACCCAAGGGTTCGCGGGAAAGACACCCGAGTTTCACGGGTGGTGTCGTGACCTGTACAGCTTCTACTGGGAGAAGTCGAAGAAGAACCGGTGAGGCGCACGAGCAGGACCATCAGTCGGCAAGTTACGCAAGTTTGCTGAATTCTGAGACTTCATGTTGAACAGACCTAATCCGAAAGCCGCTTCCATAACGCGTTCATGGAAGGTGAGGAAGGAAATGGATGCTACCTGGCTCGCAGTCGTAGCTGTCGGTCATGTGCATGAGCCAACTGCCTCGGCCATGTCACATCTAGCCTTGCTTGCACATTGCCTGCCGCTCTACGTGGATTTGCCAGATTTTGGTATTCCTATCCATCTTGGAGTCCTTTTCATGTATTCACGATAGGATTCACCGTACTTCTCAAGAAGAAAGCGCTCTTCAGCTGGTACCACAATGTGCCACAGCACTGCCCATAGCATGCCGCACAATATCATAACCCAAGACACACAGGCCACTCCCATGCCAACGTATAGAAAGAAGCCGCTTAGGTATGTAGGATGTCTTGAAATTCGGTAGATGCCTTTTGTAACAGGCTCATTAAATGGGGTAGTAGCGAAGCTATGAGTGGTCATAACGGTCATAGCCAGAGCAATGGCAAAGATGAGAAGACCTAGGTACAGCCACACTGTGCCGATCTTTAGCGGCAGGACGATGGAATAGATTACGGTGAAAGGCATGATTAGAAGATGTGTCGAGTAAGCCACGATTTTCTGTGTCCTACCAAGCGGTAGGGATTGGGTTGCCCTCTTCGTTCTTTCTCTTGCTTCTTTGCTCATTAGGAAATTGGGGATACCCAACGTTAGGAAAAACAGAACTTGGAGTATCCAAGCGTTCCATAGGCCTATTTCGAAATCAAGCATGAGCGACACCCTATCGCGTCTTCTTCTCCGGCCACATGGGAAGCATCAGAGCTAGCCTGGCGGCTTCATGCCTAGCTGCTGCATTACCCCCATCATATCCGAGTAGTTCCAAGTCTCCACGATCTTGCCGCCCGCGATGCGGTCGATGTGGAGTCCCGTGATTGTTACTTGCTTGTTGGTTGCGGGCATGCCCATGAACTCGCCTTTGTGCGTGGCGGTTCCGGTCCAGCGGCAGGCGATCTTGTCCCCTTCCGCGAGCATGTCTTCCAGTTTCACCTGCATATCAGGGAAGGCATTGATCATCAACATATGCCATTGCTTCATACCCTCGAGGCCCGGGGGCATTCCAGGAACCGGCGGATGGCATACCCAGTCTGTAGCCAAGAACTGCTCAACTGCGCCCATGTTCTTCTTGTTGTAGATCTCCTCATACATTCGGCGCTCAAGCGCCTTGTTCTCTTCTGACATGAGATATTCCACTCCTTTCCCATTGGGTACTATTGTCATCGCGCCCCTCCTCGGCGCTCGTGTGTATGGCATAGAAAGCATCGAGATCCAAACAGGCGAGCAGGGAATCCCAGACAGCCGTGCCTTGTATAGTTCCGTACGGGTTTATGAATGTTCATTCCTTATTAGCCGAGCGCAGAGGCCAGGGTGTCAACGCACTCTTGCTTTGGACTGAACGCTCATTGGGACGGGTTCTCCCATCTTCTCTGCCAGGTAGCAGTGGGCCACTGCAAGACCCGCGTAGCCTCGAGAAATCGTCAGGTCGTCTTTCTTCGACCGTACCAGGAGGGCTTTGATCCCCGATAACCGGATCAGCGCACGCGTGTCTTCCTAGGCCTACGATTCACGCAGAGGATCGAACTCGCGCTGAATACAGTGGTCCATCTGTGCGTTCAGGCGCAGAGCCAATCCTTAGAGGTTGGTGTCGAACTCACTGCAGTATGTGACATCCTTGTCTCGCGTATTCAATGAACTGTTGGGCAAGGAGATTTTCGTCCCGGAGCCTCTGACGAGAATCGTGAGCCTTAGTCCTGCAACCACAGAAACATTGTTCATGCTTGGTTTGGGCGATAGCGTCGTTGGTGTGAGCGCGTTCTGCCTGCGTCCTCCAGAGGCTCAAAACAAGAGGATCCTCGGCACATACAACACAATTGACCTTGAAGGTCTCTCGATCCTAGCTCCTGAGATCATCTTCACAACCACAGGCTTTCAGAGGGAATTTGCCTTCAATCTCTCTGCGCGTCTTAATGTCTACCCAACTCCGCTACCCACTAGCGTTGCCGAGATCATTGGATGTGTTGTAGAAATCGGACTGGTGACAGGCAGGTACGATGAGGCTCGGCACTTGGCTTCCAAGCTGACGAGAGTAGTAGGTGCATACGAGCTGGTCGAGAGACTAGTAAGGAGCTACGTCGAGCTGGATCTTGGGGCCCCTACCTCTTTCGGCGCGTACAGCTACATCACAGATGCTCTCTTCTTGGCTGGAGGACTAAACGTGTTCGGTCATGAACCATGCAGTTGGCTCGTTCCCGATCTTAGAAAGGTAATCGCCGAAGACCCGGAAGTCATGATATACGAGCCCAAGATGCTTGAACCTTTCGATGAGGAAAAGTTACAAGCTCTGTTGATTGGGCGCGGCTGGACTGGCATGTCAGCGGTGAGGAACAAACGCACATTTCTGGTGCCTGGGAGACCGCTAGATTTCCTGGCTCATCACGGGCCGAGCTTCGTAACGGATGCTCTTCCTTGGCTGAGAAAGGTCGTGGCAGGGATCAGCGGCTCCTGAGCCCTCAAGGGCTAGTCTGATCGCAGGGTTAGAATACGTCTTGGTGGTCTGGTGGTCCTGCCAGTGCACATGGCAGTATTCACGTAATCCCGGAGTTCCTAGTGCTTAAGATGAGAGCCTAGGCACATCTGTCTATGATATATGTGAGGAGCAGTTCGTGTGACAGGGCTTGGTAGAAGGTGGTTCTCTGAAACATGATAATCAAATGATGCAGGCAATGGTTAGAGCGCAGCGAAACGAGATCACCGAACATCAGATCTACATGAGACTAGCCCAGTTGACCAGTGACCCTCACAACAGGGACGTGTTGGAAAGGATCGCGGCCGACGAGATGAGGCACCATGATCTTTGGAGAACACTGACTCATCAGGAAGTGAACCCTGACCGGCTGCTATACTGGCGCTATGTGATCATCGCGTGGCTCTTCGGCCTTACCTTCAGCATCAGACACATGGAACGAGGCGAAGCCTCAGCCAAGCACAACTATGCAGCGTTCGGAGCCAGCGTTCCAACTGCCAGTACAATCGCACGTGAGGAGGAGAAACACGAGTTCGCGCTTATCGCCATGCTTGATGAGGAACGCCTCAAATACGTGGGCTCGGTGGTCTTGGGGCTCAACGATGCCTTGGTCGAGTTGACGGGATCGCTTGCAGGGTTCAGTTTCGCCCTTCAGAACGCTCCTCTGGTTGGCGTCGTGGCTTTGATCATGGGCGTCGCCGCCTCCCTTTCGATGGCCGCATCTGAGTATCTATCTACTCGACACGAGGACACTGGGAAGAGCCCAGTCAAGTCGGCGGTCTACACTGGCGTGGCGTACCTGATCACCGTTATCCTTCTGATCACGCCCTATCTCCTGCATTTCGGCGTCTATGAAGCTCTGGGGATCTCGCTCGCGTTGGCCATGGTTGTGATACTGTTGTTCAGCTACTATGTCTCGGTCGCCCAGGACCAGCCTTTCGGCAAACGGTTCGCCGAGATGGCCGCCGTTAGCTTGGGCGTGGCCGCGCTCAGTTTCCTCATCGGCCTCGCGGTGAGGATGGTGTTCCACATCGACATATAGGATCCTCAAACAAGACGGATTCAGACAAAGCAGAATCCATAAGCCAACCTGAATATGGTCTCGGAAACGTGCTAGAACCATGTTCGGCTCTTGTACTCTGCATACTCACCGTACCGCTTCTCCAAGTTCTTCTCTTCCGTGCACTTCCAGTACAGAATCTGCGGCACCCAGAGGCCCGCAGAAACCAGCGTGAATAGGGCTTGAATGAATATCGGGAGGCCCAGCAGCCATACGATGAAACCGAGGTACACGGGGTTCCTTATCTTCGAGTAGATCCCGTCGGTGACGAGCATTCCCTCGTGCTTGAATCCCTTGATTCTCATATGCGAGGCTATAACAAGCAAGACACCGGCTACGAACACTGCCAAGCCCATGTATCTCACGGCCTCGGGCAAGTGGATCCCGAACGGGTCGCTGAAGACCATGTAGAACCAGGTGAACCACAGGACAAACATTCCCACGCTTGCCACCGCGCATAGCCGTCTGTCCTCCGCGAGTTTGCTCTCCCTATTCTGCAGTGCGCTAAGCGCGGTGCGGAATGCAAAACAGGAGAAGCACACTCCGAACATCGCGTAGAACAGGCTTTCCATGTGCCCGCATCCACGAGGCCGTTATGAATCTTGTTGGCGTACTCCACGCCGAGGCCGAAACAAAGCCGATGCAGAGTCGGATAGGGCGGGATGGCTGAACGAAATAGCGAGCCCTCCTCTTCGGAACCGACTTCCAGCACTTTGTGTGCTTGTTTCACTCTGGCTTGTCTCACTTGGGAAGCACCGATTCAAAATGACTAGCGAGAGAGAAGAGACGACCGCGCGATTCCCTTCGATGCTTGACGCAACAGGCGCTGCACCACTCCTTTATTGGGGGTTTCGACAGAGACCCGTAAGTGAGTTGGCTACAATAATGAGTGAGGAACCACGCGACCACCTGCTCCAGAGCCAAGCTGACCGGCTCGGCAAGACAAACTATCTCGCTGCCAGCGCAATCCAGCAGGCAGTGCAGGCACTATCACTACCTAGAGGGAGCTGCGGTTTGGATGCAGGTTGCGGCATTGGCCTAGACACCATTCGACTGGTAAATGCCGTTGCTCCCAGAGGGAAGGTTACGGGGTTGGACCGCTCACGCGTGATGCTAGACTTTGCCACGGAAAACGCGAAGAGAAGTGGCGTTCAGGACGAAATTGACTTCCGAGAAGGCGACTTCCTGAATCTGCCGTTCGCTGAGAATTCGTTTGATTGGATCTGGTGTAAAGACAGCCTGTGGCCCGGTTTCCTTCCAGCAGATCCAGAACGCGGCTTGAGAGAACTCACCCGCGTCGTCCGGCCAGGCGGTACCGTTGCCCTTCTCTATTGGTCCTCGCAGGCATTACTTGCCGGCTACCCGGACCTAGAGGCACGATTGGCCGTGGCCTTCGCCGAAACGGCACCCTACCTGAAGGGCGCAAAACCCGACCATCACTATCTGCGCGCCATGGGCTGGATGCAATCAGTGGGTCTGCTAGACGTCCAAGCCCGGTGTTTTGCCGTTCAGGCTCACGCACCGCTGGATGCGAGAACAGGGGATAGCATCGACTGCTGCCTTCACATGTTCTTCGATAATCTACAAGCGCATGTGACGAAAGAGGATTGGACTTTGCTCCAGAAGCTGATTCAGTCGGATTCAAGCGAATATGTCCTTAATCGGCCGGATTACTACTGCTTTGTGACCTACTCAATGTTCACCGGAACAGCCTCAAAGAAGTAGCCGATTCCGCCATTGGGTCCGGCTTTCTCATGTTCTCTAGGCCGACGTGATACTCGACATTTATCACCCACACGTGGCCCAGGCCGATGGACAATAGGGTAGGAATTCCAACAATAGACCGCTGAATTCCATGTTCTGCCCATTCGTATGCTCACGTCGATGTGTCATAACTACAGCCCGTGAGAAACGCAAGAGGAGAAACCTTGACCTACGCTCAAGTCTTCTTGGCGGCTGCTTTGATCGCGTATCTCGTCACATCTGTCGCCATCCTTGCATTCGTGCGGAGGGGGACGGGCTGCGACCCCAAGGGCATTGATGTAGGGAAAACGAAGGTTTCGGGAGTGACTTTCTCTCTGTGGCTGGCAGTAGCAGTCTGCGCCGTCTTCGATGCCCGCAGCGTGGTCTGGTTCGGGCGCATCGCCTGCCTAGATTGCGACCCTGCAAAGCAGATAGGCATCGCATTGTGGGTCATCGGCCTGCTGGTGGGCAGCGCCGGAGAGGTGGCGTTGGGCGAGTCGTTCCGAATAGACCTGCCCCGCGAGAGGACGCGACTGGTCACCACCGGCATCTATCGCTACACTCGCAACCCGTGTGTCTTGGGAGTGGATCTCGTCGTGCTGGGCACTCTCCTCATCGCCCCGAGCCTGTTGGCCCTACTCGCCGTCGCGCTCAACCTCGTCGGCTTCCACCTGAAGGTGCGGGCCGAGGAGGAGTACTTACAGCGGACGCATGGGGCTGACTACAAAGTCTATTGTGCGCGGACGGGGCGATATTTGCCTAAGATCACCACGAACATACGATGAGCTGGACAGCAGGCTCCGAAGGGGGCTTTCTCATGCTATCCAGGCCGATACAGCGACCTAATAGTGCGAGAAAGACTCCTAGCCGTTGAGCGACATCACAGGTCCAGCATCTTCTTTGGTTGAGAGGCTCCAAGAACTTGCCAGATGCGGCAAGAGCGACCTCTCCCCAGACGTTCGTCCGTCGACCCTCCTATGATGGCGCAGTCTCTCTCATTCCTACTCCGGCGACTCTGGCACCACAGTCAGGGCAACGCTGATCAGGTTCAATGTTGTTCTCCAGAATCAGGTACCCCGAACGCCGGATCAACAGCCTACCGCAGCTGTGGCAGGAGGTGTTCTCCTCACTAGGGACGTTGCCGACGTATACGTACTGTAGTCCGGCCTCCAGTCCTATCTTGCGCGCCTGCTGAAGAACCGCCACTGGGGTCGGGGGCAAGTCTACCATTTCGTAGGCGGGGAAGAAGCGGCTGATGTGCCAAGGAGTGTCCACCCCCAACTCGCCGGCCACGAACTGTGCAGCACCACGCAGTTCTTCAGGATCGTCATTGATTCCCGGAACGATGAGGGTGGTCACCTCGAGCCAGATCCCCAGCCGCTTCATCAGTTTGAGGCTGTCGAGGACCGGCTGTAGCCGCGCGCCGACATACTTCCGATACGTCTCGTCACGGAAGGCCTTCAGGTCTACGTTTGCCGCATCTAGGTAGGGGCGTAGTGTCTCCAGCATCTCCCCGGTCATGTAGCCGTTGGTGACATAGACATTCGCGAGGCCCGCCCTGTGTGCCAGTCGAGCGGTATCGTAGGTGTACTCGAAGAACACGGTCGGCTCCGTGTAGGTGTAGGCAATGCTACGGCTGCCCGAGCGCTGCGCAGCGGCTACGATCTCGTCCGGACGCGTCTTTTTTCCTGTGATGAGATGTTGCTGCCGCGGCGTCTGGGAGATCTCCCAGTTCTGGCACCATTCACAGCGGAAGTTACAGCCAGGCGTCCCGATAGAGTAGGCGGTCGAGCCGGGATAGAAGTGATAAAGAGGCTTCTTCTCCACCGGGTCCACATGCTCGGCGATAAGACGACCATAGACGAGCGTGTACAGGCTCCCATTCGCGTTCTCTCGCACGTGACAAATGCCGCGTTTACCCTGCACGATTAGGCAGCGATGAGCGCACAGGTTGCAGCGTACAGAGCCATCTGATAGCTTCTCATAGAGCATCGCCTCCTTCACGGAATCTGACGGCGTCGACATTCGCTCATGCTCCAATTTCGAAAGCTCCGTGTCACCTTACGTTCCGTGAAGCTTCCTCATGTAGAAGTATCGTCCTTCATATTCCGTCCGAGTGAGTTGACCTAGGGTCACCAGCTTCTCCACAACAGACCATTCAACGTTCGCTCTTGCCAGTAACTCGCGCACGGCTTGCTCTCTCATAGGATGTACTGCCGTAATGCTGAGTATGTCCTGTTCGACATCTTCTGTGGACGCAAACGCGTTGCCCTCATAGCCTATGAGATACTCTACGTTGTCGAGTCTCTCGCTGAAGGTCTGGTATGCGCGGTTGATGGTCTCCTCGCGTGAAGGCTGAACCCACTTTTCCGCTGGAGGTCTCGTTGGAATCGACAGGTAAGCCCTAGCCCGTTTGAGTTGAGCAACGAAGCCGGCCACTTCTTCGACATGACGATCATTGTCATTAAGGTCCCTAACCAGCATAGTCTCTGTTGCTAGATCACCACGATAACTGCTCGAGAATTCGATCATGCCATCCAATGTCGCGCGCAGTCGCAATGTCCCCTGCGGACGGTTGATTCTACGCCACAGGTCCTCTCGTGTGGAATCCACCTTGAGACAAGCCCAATCTGTCTGCATGAGGTCATCTCTGACGTCCTTTCGCGACATAAGTGAGGCATTGGTGATCACAGCGATCTTGATGCCCAATGGTTTCAGAAGCTCAATCTCACGTCCAAGATTGATGTCCAGCGTGGGCTCGCCGTCCGGCACGAATGTGAGGTAATCAATCGATTCACCGATCTTCCTCGCGCTCTCCACCTTCTCTTGGACACGCTTCACGAGCTCTTGGGGCTTGTAGAAGGTCTGGCGGCTGACACGCATGTTGCTGGTTCGTCCCAATTGACAGTAGATGCAGGAGTAGCTGCAGATCTTCGGCGGAATGTTGTTGATACCCAAGCTGCGTCCTAGACGCCTCGATGGAACCGGCCCGTAGGCAACTTGTTCCGGCTTCAAGTCTACTACCTCAGGATACGCCAACCGGACGATGCTGCGTGCTTCCTGCCTTCTCGATCGCGACCATGGTCGATCCGACCTTGCATCCGAATCGCTTTGCGATTGGATCGCATTTGACTTTGGATATGTAGACCGTTGTGGGTTTTCTGTTGATGCGAACGAGGGATTCAAGATTGCCTTGGCCCTTGCTTACAATGAGGTCGGCTTCATCGAACGCTTCCAGAAATTCCTGTGAGGATTCTGCTAAAATTATGCCACACACAGCCGCTCCCGTGGTTATGGTCCTCGCGAGCATCATCATCTCGGCATCACGCGCGTCATCGATTGTCGCGTCATTCATTACCGGTCCTCCCCTTACTGCCACTGTGACGTTGGATCCAAGAGTCTGGATCGTTGAGACCAGAAGCTTGTCGAAGGCGATCTCTCCCGCGTTGTCACAGAGGTACAGGACGCGGCTGCTTGTCTTCACAAGGTCCTCAAACTGCGCGACCACTTCCGGATCAATTCTTGTATCCATGGCTTTCGCAATGAGTGCTGCCGGGCTGTCGGATGTGCTCATGGCCCCGTAGTCGATCATGTTTCCCCAAGCTGCAATCGAGACAGCATCCGTGAAACTGAGATTGCTGTGGGCGCTTGCTTTGGCTTTCGAGAGCCATTCCAAGGCCACCCGGTTTGACATCTTCTTGAGTTCATGATAGGGATCCGGATTCCCTGTTGTTTGTATAACGATCCTATGGAGGTCGCTTCCAACCCTAACATGGTCCAACTCGTCTAAGCCCACCGTGTTGAGATACGTCACGGCATCTCTTACAGCTTGATAGCGCAGCCTGGTATCTTTGCTGGCTTCTTCGCATGCTTCCAAAACCTGCCGAAGAATGCATGCGAGGCACTCAGCCGTTAGCTCGAAGTCCGCATGCATAGTCTCACAACTAGTGATCTTCGAGGACAAGCCATTCGTTCAGGGAGTGTGGTGCACTCGTGAGTTATACGCGCTGATCCATCATCAGTCTTGGGAACATGATGGAGGTGCGCTATTGTTCCAGGAGCGCTTCAAGCGGTCAGTGCTCTGTCGCTTACCAAGTAGCAGGGGCGAAGCTTGGGCAGGCCGGCCCATTCGCGGGCACAGGTGCTCCTCGTAGTGTGCAGAGGCCATTGTTGAAATGCGCGCAGTTCGTGTGCGTTGCGAGGCCTTGCATGGAGAACTGAGGAGGGCTAGGCGGCTGGGGAGGCTGCAAGAACGCGGGGGGTTGCATGTATTGGTACTGATTTGCCTCTTGCTGAGGATATTGCGTCGGCATCGGATTTGAGTAGGCTGGATTGGCCCACCATCCTCTCGGCCTGTCGGGGAACTGTCTGCAGAAGGGGGATTGGTTTGGGCCCATTCCCCTTCCAAACCCTTGTCCAGGGCCGTATCCGAAACCCTGACTTGGACCTCCTTGGGGCCCCCATCGGCGGCCGTATCCGCGGCCGCGCCCTCTTCCGAAACCCCAGTAGCTCATTTCGAATCAATTATTATTGTGCTCCTGCACAAAATATAAACTTTCCCGGCAGCTACTGATCATCAGCGGTCGTCAGAGGAATCCGTATGTGCTCTTCCGAAAGATCGACTGCAAGGGCCCCGGATACAATCCAAGTCTTCGAGAAGTTCCATAACCGCTACGACAAGTGGTTCGCGAGACACCAGTGGGTCTACCGTTCCGAGATTGAGGCTGTCGGCAGGCTAGTTCCACAAGAAGGCCATGGATTGGAAGTTGGAGTCGGCACAGGGAGGTTCGCGACGCCGTTCGCAGTGGGGGTAGGGCTTGATCCTTCGAAAGCGATGGCATCTATAGCCAAGAAGAAAGGCATCGAGGTTGTGCGTGGCGTCGGTGAGAACCTCCCCTTTGCGGCAGAGACATTTGATTTCGTTCTACTTGTAACAACCATATGTTTTGTTGAGGATCCACGCACAACTTTGAGGGAGGCAAGAAGGGTTCTCAAGAACCATGGATCCGTGATCGTGGGACTCGTAGACAAAAACAGCGCGCTTGGTAGGTTCTACGAGAGAGGGAAAGAAGCAAGTGTCTTCTACCAAGCAGCAACATTTTACTCAGTGAATCAGGTCAGAGACTGGCTCACGAAGCTCTCTTTTACCGATTTCTCCACATGTCAGACGATATTCAAACCCCTGGACAGGATAGAACGGATGGAGCCGATCAGGGAGGGATATGGCCAAGGAGGGTTCGTAGCGCTGAGAGCTAGAAAAGCGTTCGATCGAACTGGCTCACAACCAGCTTGATCCCTCGCCCACAAAGCCTTCTTCTCATATCTCTCTCCACGAATCATCATGGACAAGGATGTTGTTTTCGCCAAACGTGAGACGACTCCGCGTCTGATAATCAGCTCGTCCTCTGGGAAATACGTGACGGATCCGAAGAAAAGAGACGACGAGTTGTCCCACATCCTACGAGCAATTTCGTTGTCTAATCTCCTCGTGGCCATAAAGCAACGCATGTTTATCAGACCGAGTTCTCCAAATGGAACTGGTTGTTGCACTGAGACCCGTGCAGCAATGGAGGTTCAGATGTTGGATGTGAATGCGCCGGAAAAGGCCTACCGTTTGGCTTTCGATTATGAAAGCAAGTATGGTAACTGCCCACAATGTGTGATAGCTGCAATAGCTGAAGTATTCTCATTGGAGCTCGATGAACTGTTCAAGGCCAGCCACGGTTTGGCCGGTGGTGTGGGGCTAAGCGGATCAGGGACCTGCGGTGCGCTGTCCGGCGGCGTCATAGTCTTGAGTCATTTGCATGGCAGACAGAGAAAGGACTTCGCGAAAGGCAGGTTTCTGCTCTCCTATCAACTCGCGAAGGAGCTATGCGACAAGTTCACAACGGAATTCGGAGGATGCACCTGCCATGAAGTTCAAACAAAACTGTTCGGCAGGCATTTCAATCTCTGGGACGCGGAGGATTTCAGAAGGTTTGAGGAAGCTGGAGGTCATAGAGACAAGTGCCCGGCGGTTACAGGGAACGTAGCGAAATGGGTCGCTGATATCCTCATCAACAGTCGAGGCGTTCGAGTTTGAGCTATCTCTCTCGGAAGTCACATGCCTGAAGAGCGACCCTGTGTTCATTCCCAGACTTGAACTGCTTTCCATGGCACGCACACACAGTTGGGATGGAAAGCGGTATTCCTAGGGGACTCAAGAACGGTGCCTCCATCGCAGATCTGCTAGGCATTGAACTTCCTCCGAAAGTGAACATGCAGAACCTTATGCGGTATCATTCAGCCTGCCTCGGATTCACAGGTTCAGGGAAGTCAAACTTCACCTCCCATCCTATCCGCGAAGCCATGAAAGCATATCCGGATCTCCGAGTCGTCATCTTCATAAGTGAAGAAGAACGGCTAATTTTCCACAGCCTGCAGCAAGTCATTCAACAAAGCATGTGTATACCGCACATACCGTTCTGTTCTGGAATCTCCCATTCAGACTCAGCAGATTCCAGGGACCGGGTCACTGATCGGCTTCGAGAGTATCCTCCTCCCGCCGACGGATGTGTCCACAGCGACGAGATTGAACTCGTCAGTCGCGTGGCCTACAATCTCCGCTTCTCTCCCGTAGTCCGTCCGTCTCAACGCAGCGAGAAACCATGATATCGTCAGGTGCGTTAACGTGCAGCCAGTTTCTGTTACAGGTAGAATTGATCGAGGAAAATTGCTCGACTATCGAATTACGATCCCAGACTTCATGAGGCTCGTTGAGGAGCAGACGAATGGCCAGACAAGGCAAAGTGATTTCTATCCCGTTCCTTCGGTTGTTCCATTCGCGAAGACAGTCGGAGCATTGAAGGGAAGTAGATACCCCGAATTCACAATGGATGACCACTGTGGCATGGCCACCTTCGTGTTCGTTGACGAAGGAGAACTAAAACCCCAATCACCCATTACGCGAATGTCGATGCTCTCATGACTTCCATGAATGATGCAGCTCAGCTCGCAGCCGGCAGGACCCCTAGAGCGAGGATCAAAATGGTGGAAAGCCTGAGACACGCCAACATCAAGGCCCTTAGACCGCTAATTGGCGAGATCGTGAGGGAAGGTCCCTATCAGGCACTTGGTGGATTGATGCATCGCGTAGTAATGATAGGCGCAATGCATTCCATGGACCCCTACAATTTCGACTCAGAAAGGGCGCAACGATGTGGCATTCACTACGCCATCCCAGACGGTAGAATCATCCCCTTCTGCGCTATGAACAACCTACACAGGGAGAAGATAGAGAGGCAATTCGCCAAGAGAGCGCAAACAATCCCGGCATCATAGACGGCTTCCAGATTGAGGCGATCGGAACACTCACACCATCCTCAGGTTAACAGATTCGGAAGATGGCGGGCAATCTCGATATCCACAACATATCATATATGAGGCAGGAATCGCGGCAGAACGTGAGACGCGTTAAATGGAATGGCTGGGTAGTACTTGGCTGGAATCGGCGAACTGATCGTGAAGGTCGTACGTTTCGTTTCTAGGCAGGAAAAACCTTTCAGGGTAAATATGCTGAGGGCAGCCGGGACTTATTTCCTCAGGACTCTGGCTCTTCAGTATCAGCCGATCTTCATTGCAGCTTTGGGTGCAACTGCGTTTCAGCTTGGGGCTGCAAATAGTATCGGAGGGCTTTCGGCGGCTGCCATAGCGCTACCCACCGGATGGCTGGCGGATAGATACGGAGTGAGACGGATATTTCTGGCCGCCATGGCCCTGGTGCTGTTCGGAGCTTTCCTCTTCGCATCAGCGGAAACTTGGCTGATTGCAATTCCGGCCTTGTTGATCGGGAATCTTGGTCTGCAGATGGAGAGTACAGCTTGCCCGACCGTCTGCGGCAGTTGTCTGAAAGATGAGGAGAGAGCTACGGGGATGGGATTATGCGATACGCTTGCAGCCGCTCCCGGATTGATCGCGCCCCTCATAGGAGCGATCGTGATCACCCGATTCGGGGGGTTGAATGCTGGCGGAATTAGACCTCTGTACTACTTGCAGATCATTGGGTTCTCCTTGATTCTGATATTCGTCTTGGCGGAGTTCCGGGAACCGGAGAGGCGTCGGGGATTGAGGATTAGTTCCGGCTTCAGTGGGAGCATCCGTGAACTTTTCGCTGGAGGAATTAGGTTGAAGAGTTGGATCTTGTTTGTGTCGTTGTCGAGCATCCCCCTGTACATGGGTACGATGGTTTATGTCCCGTTTTTTGCTGCTGAGATGAAGCATGCGGACGAATTTGTGTTGGGAGGGATGGCGATGGCTTCGGTGGTGGTGCCTCTTCTGCTATCGATTCCTGTGGGAAGAGTCGCGGATAGGGTTGGGAGAAAGAAGGTACTGTATCTGACGATGTCGATCTATTGCCTGTCGCTTCTGCTTCTTGTCTATGCCGTAGACTCGACGATGCTACTCCTCTCAGGAGTCTTGCAGGGATTCCTGACGTTGGCTGCAGTGACGCGAGGCGCGATGACAGCGGAACTTGTCCCCACTGCTCTCTTGGGAAGAACATTCGGTACCTTGGGCTTGTTCAGCGGACTGGTCATGATACTCGCTCCCATCGTCGGAGGAATCCTTTGGAGCTCTACCGGTCCGGAATCCATATTCTGCCTGATAATAGCGCTCCAAGTTCTCGGCATGCTTCTGTTGCTTACGATGCCGGAGACTTTGAGCGAGGAACATGCTACGCTCAGGGGACATGAATGACAAGCAAGAAAGCTAGGATAATTGAGTCTGTTATTCGAGGCAGGTCTTTTTAGGACCCTCATGAAAGGTCGACTCGGTGCGAAGAAATGGTGGCATTCTGTGTCAAGTGTAAGACTCGGGCTTGCAGTTCGGGTGAGCTGGAAAAGCTTCCCAAGGCAGATTTCTGTCCCATGGTCGCGCATCCCGATGTCTTGGAGAAAGCAAAGAATGTGTACAGTGAGAATCCTACGGTACGAGAACTCGCCTTGTCGGCTGCGAGGACGGAGGCGAGTGGGTACGGACGGTGGACTCGGGCCGAGGAAACCATTGAGTTTGCGCATCGTATCGGGGCCAAAAAGATCGGAATCGCTCATTGTGTTGGTCTATTCGAGGAAGCGAAGGTCTTCGCTGAGATCGCTGAAGCGAATGGGCTTGAGGTGAGAACTTGTGGCTGTCAAGTGGGGATGATTCCCAAGGAATCCGTAGGGCTGAAGGACAGCGAAAAGGTTCAGCCTGGGGCCCATGAGAATATCTGCAATCCGGTCGGGCAAGCTGAAGTGCTCAATGTTGAAGAAACGGACTTGAACGTGATCATGGGACTGTGTGTCGGCCATGACTCATTGTTTATGATGCATAGCAAAGCCCCTGTCACGGCGCTAGTCTGCAAAGACCGCGTGACCGGTCATAATCCCGTGGCGCCACTCTATGTCGCGCATTCCTATTACCAAAAGAAGTTGTATCAGCACAAAAGGCCAGCTTCATCCCTCGGTGCAGGCGTCCCAATCTGAGCCTTCATGGGATGGGCAGTCTTGTTGATCATGACATGCTGCGGCCTGCCATTTGCGTCTGAGCATGGCGTGTGGATGTGACAATTAGCGACGACGTACTGACCTTCGGGTGGGGAAATCCTGTAATCATCAACGCATAGCCCGGATGCAGGCGATCCAAGGCCGGTGGTCGGATGGGGTTATTGGTAGATGTCTTCGTCGGTAACTCTTTTTCTGCACCTAGGGTTCCCGCAAACTTTGGTGCCGTCTGGCAGCAGTTCGTAGCCTTCCATCACGTGCCACTCAGTCTTACAATGAGGACAGATCCATGTTTCTTTCCTACGGCGGAAGCTTCTCATCCTCTACGCCTATCCATCTCCACTTAGGAGGCTGTTCTTGTTTTTTGATCTCCGCGCTCATAGCCGCCTATGAAAGACTTATGAATACTTATTCCTTATCTGCTTTTTGGGGCGGAAGGACATGAGTACCGAGCCATCAGATAACAATCGGAGATCGATGGGGATGCGACATGATTCGCAAGATCGCAACGCGGAAAGGGAGGAGCAGGAGCGCCGGCTCAAGACATCAATGGGCAGGATCAAACACAAGATAGTCGTGCTCAGCGGGAAGGGCGGCGTAGGCAAGAGTACTGTCACGGCAAACCTAGGCATGGCATTGGCAAGGAAAGAACCCGCCGGAAGAGTGGGAATTCTCGATGCCGATATCACAGGTCCGAGCATTCCCAAGATGTTGGGGGTGAGAGGTCGGAGACTGGATGTGGGGCTGCCCGGGGTCTTTCCAGCCATCGGTCCTCTCGATATGAGAATCGTCTCGATGGACTTTTTTCTTGCAAGTGATGACACGCCTGTCATTTGGCGTGGACCATTGAAATCCATGGCCATAAAGCAGTTCTTGGCAGATGTCGTGTGGGGAGATCTTGATTTCCTTGTCGTCGACCTTCCTCCGGGCACCGGAGACGAAGCTCTCACAATAATGCAGTCAATTCCCAGCATCGGGGGAGTGGTGATAGTCACTATCCCGTCAGAGGTTTCGCAGATAGTCGTCAAGAAGGCTGTCACATTCACACGCAAGCTGAACGCACCGGTTCTGGGAATCGTTGAGAACATGAGCGGTTTCGTCTGCCCCAAGTGCGGCACAGAGACCAGCATCTTCAGGACCGGAGGAGGGCAGGAGATTGCAGAGCAATTAGGAGTTCCGTTCCTGGGCAAGATACCTCTCGACCCAAGAATCTGTGAGGATTCCGACATGGGTACCCCGTTCATAATTCAGCACTCCGACTCTCCTGCAGCAGTAGCATTCATGGAAATCGTTGCAACGATAAGCAGAACCTTCTAAGCGAAAGAACCACCGACGCCAATGTGGGGAGACTAAGTGCACATACGCATTCCAGAGGGTGTTCTGCCCGTCTGGCTCTGGATGGGTTACTCTCGATGAACTTGTACCCGAAGTCTATGGGCATGGCGAGGGTCACGGAGCTACTCTGGGCATTGCGTTCGTCGTCGTCCCAGCACTGGTGTTGATGGGTCTGGTCTTGGGAGTCAAGCGCGGACCTGAACTACCCGCTTGCATGCGTCTTCATACGAGGGGGGGATCGCCCTCGTATCCAAGGAAGGGTACTCGTCGCCTGGGTGACTCGAATGCTACAAGATCAAGGAGATGAGTTATCCCTATCTCGACGGCCGTATATGCAGAAGTGGGCGTTGGGCAAGTGCCTAGGCCGAAGAAGTGTAGGTGGGTCTGCTGTGAGCCGTCAGTCACTTTCTTCAAACCAAGAGGGGTCCCACTGATGGTGCTGGACAGGGTCAGCTTGGCAGTTGAAGAACTTGAGGCGGTGAGGTTGAAGGACTTGGAAGGACTCGTCCAAGAAAAAGCCGCAGCCATCATGAATGTGTCACAGCCCACTTTCCATCGGATCCTAGAGTCCGCGCATAGGAAGATCGCGGACGCCTTGGTTAGAGGCAAAGCCATCAAGATTGAAGGAGGAGAATATGTCGTCAAGAGACGAGCCGGGCGAGGTCGTCGGCCTCGGCGGGGCTAGGCCCCTGGCACCGTGAGTTTCTTCACGTTTGCCAGAACGAGATGCTAGCTATTCTCTCCCGCGAAAATGCCGTGAACTTGTGTCGACAGGAAGCACTGTTCGGGGGCCCACGATGCGTTCATACTGTTGCCGGCGCCGGATTGGCGGAGTTTCATTCCAGGGACACCATCGTCTGACGCACGTCCAGCAGAACCCATGGCAGTGTTCAACCTCGTCCCGAGCCAGCGTCCACAAGTCAAGCTGCCCGTCAGCCGTGATGCGTTCCCATTGCTCTATGCTCCCCATAGACACCGAAGGTGTATTGAATGTATATTCACATTAAGCTTGTGTGCTAATGGCGCTAATCAGCGTTGGGGCACAGTGCCGTGGTCGGTTCCACTGGAAAACCCGCTTTATTCCTTTCGTCTTCAGTGGAAATGGTGCTCACTGATTCGTGTGCATCCTGAGGTTCCCTGACAGTGAGGAGAAGGCGCGCCAGTGTCTGGCTCATGTTACAAGCCATCTCTGTAATTGCGGCCCATACCCTCATACTAGGACCGAACATCTTGACGGATTTGGTTCGACGTTGCAGACCCTCAGTCCAGTAGTGTGTGGTCATCTCCGGGACGGCGTGTCATGCCGAGCGGACAGTGTGATCAGACCGCGAACGACAGTATGTGGTAGGCGAGGCCTCCAACGAGTATCGCAAGGATTGAGTCGAGAATCACGACGGCGGCGGCCCTCTTAGCGCCGAACTCTCGTGCAAGGGCGGCCATCGTTGCAACGCATGGAATGTAGATCATTGTGACGATCGTAAAGACGATCATTTGGACCGGTGTCAGGATACTACTGAAATCGAACGTGCCTGCCAAATCTGCAAGCAGGACCAAAGTGAGTTCTTTCCTGAGGACTCCGAAGACCAGAGGTATTCCTGCAATTGGTGGGAGGCCAAGCCAAGAAGTCGTCAATGGACTCATGAAATCTGCAATCGTGGAAGTCAAACGAGTCACGGATAGGAACTGCAGGACAACGCTGCCGCCCACGATGAAAGGAAAGGCCACATAAACAAAATCCTTCGTTCTCGCCCAAGTCTTCTTCAGAACCGACTTCACTGCCGGCATCCTATATGGTGGCATCTCCATTATCAGTCCGACCGGCTCACCAGGCAGAATCTTGAAGGCAACTCTTCCGAGCAGGAACACCAGAGAAAGATCGAACAGGTACAGCGCCAACGCAGCCGCCATGCCAAGATATCGCCCAACTAGGCCTAGGATTATGACCGTTCTCGCGGCGCATGGAATCAGCGTCACCACGAAACCAGCGAGAAAGCGTTCGCGGTCGGTCTCCATTATTCGGCAGCCGACGCAGGCGGGCACATTGCAGCCGAATCCGAGAAGCAGCGGGATGAAGGCCTTGCCGTGTAGTCCGATCTTATGCATCACATTATCCATCAAGAAGGCTGCCCTCGGCAGGTATCCGCTGTCCTCCAGAATTCCCAAGAGAATGTAGAAGGGGATAATGTACGGAAGAACTATGGTCACCGCAGCGCCTATCCCCCACACGACTCCCCCAGAGATCAGCTGCACCGCGACGGGAGGCAATGCCATCGAAAGAAACGTCTGGGTGGCTGGAACAAGGACGAGGCTGAATAAACCTTCAAGGACCCCGATCATCGCGTCTCCGGCAACGAAAACAATCGAAAACACACTCGCAACTATTCCAGCAAGAACAGGGTAGCCGAAGATCTTGTGCGCGGTTACCGCGTCCAATCTCTGACTCATATCGACTCGGGGAGGTGAAACGATCCTCACAGAGGCCCCCGCTATTCGACTGGCAAGCGAATACCTCTCGGACGCCATGACGACGGACGAGGGCTCGCCATGTACTTGCTCAATCTGGTCAGCTATCTCAGTAGCCTGAGAGATGATTGCATCTCCTTTGTCGAGTTCTACCTTTCTGAGCACATCCTCGTCCCGCTCAAGAAGCTTAGCTGCGATCCACCGCGGGGGATACCGCGAAGAGAGTCGCGACAGGCCGGTCTTGACTGAAAGCTCCAGCTTTTCGATGCTGGCTTCTATTTCTTGGCCGTATTTGATGTCCGTCGACCTGGTTGCTTTCTCGGCAACTTCAACTACCTTTGAGAGAAGCTCCTGCATTCCAATGCCTGTTGTCGCAACTGTTGCCGCCACTGGCGCTCCAAGCATCTCTGAGAGCTTCTTGGTGTCGACGGTGATTCCCTTCTTGGCGGCGAAGTCGATCTGGTTAAGTGCTATGACCAGAGGAGGGTTCAGTTCCAAGAGCTGAATCGTTAGGTAGAGGTTACGTTCCAAGGCTGAAGCGTCAACCACATTGACGACCACGTCGGGTCGCTCGACGGCGATGTAGTCACGTGAGACCACTTCTTCCATAGAGTACGCTGACATAGAATACGTTCCGGGTAGGTCGATGATTCGTATGGTGTAGCCTTTGAAGTGGAGCGTGCCCTCTGCGTGTTCAACGGTTTTTCCCGGCCAGTTTCCGATTGTCTGGTTGAGTCCGGTGAGTTGGTTGAATATTGCCGATTTCCCTACGTTGGCATTTCCGGCCAGACAGACTGTGAGTGTTCGCTTGGCTTGCATCGCTCATATCTCAGGCACGTGATTCGCTGTCGCGCAGTCGTCTGACGAGCACCCTGATGGCGATTCCCCGGCCAAGCGCAAGGGAAACCCCGCGAACAGAGACTTCGATAGGGCCATGCATTGGGGCGCTCCTCACGACCCTCGCTTCGGTTCCGGGTGTCAGTCCCATCTCGGCGAGTCGGCGAATCATTCCGTGGCCGCCGGCAGCAAGGACAATCGTGCACTTCTCGCCTTCAGTAAGATCGGCAAGCGAGACCGTGTCCTCTATGCGACCCTGGAGGTTCTCCATGCTCCTGTGGAAGTCGTGAATCGATTCATCATCGAATCCATGTCGGTGCCAGTGTCCGTGCCAGTCTGTGACTCGTCCCTCAAGAACACCTCTTACCCGGTCCGCCATCGACCGCCCATGAACATAGGTTCGATGCACATACTCTTCCCGGTGCTTCCTGACGAGGGTTTCGCCGTCTTCCGTGAGCCTCAGACCGTTCTGCGTATTCGATACGAGCCTCTGCTCGAGCGCCGCACCAATCAGCTCTCGAGTCAAATCGACTGTTTGATGCAACCGGCTAGCTATCTCGATGACCTGGGCGAATCTTCTCTCCCGGGTCAGAGTCCCAATGACTTCCAGTACCTCGACAAGACTAGCTTCTTCAGGCATCGGCCTTCACTCGGCTTCGCTTGACGACCACGAGAGAGGCCGCGTCCTTGCTGATCACCAACTTCGAGTCTCCAAGGGTCACCACAACAGAGCCGTCGAATGGCACATGTTCCTCAACCTTGAACTTGCTGCCAGTGACCATACCAATGGATTCCAGATATTCTAGCGCGCCCTGCTCTTCCTCGTCCAAGACCCTGATTACAGCGCCATGGTCGCCCGGAGAAAGCTCAGTGAGTCGCATCGAGGGCTGTCCAAGGATCTTGCCGGACTTGTTTGGTATCGCATTTCCGTGTGGGCAAGTCTTCGGATGCCCGACAACAGCCTCTATCGCATCGGCAAGGTCACCGTCGATGTAATGCTCAAGCTTGCATGCTGCAGAGTGGGATCTGCTCCAGCCAACACGCAGCATGTCCGTTAGGAGACGCTCAAGCAGTCGGTGTCTTCTGAGAACGTCCATGGCGATTCTGCGGCCCTCAGCGGTCAGCCTTGCCCCCCTGTATCTCTCCCGCTTGACCAGACCGCGCAGCTGAAGTCGACTCAGGTTGTTGGTGACCGTTCCCAACTTGACGTTCAGCCTCCTCCCCAACGTCTTCGTCCTTGCGGCCCCAGACCTCTCCTGCAGTCTGTGGATTTCCTCAAGGAGCTCTTCAACAGTAGGGGTAGCTTTCTGCATGGAGGAAAGTACGACGACTCGTATTTATCGCTTTTTAGAGTCGTACAAATGTGGGGTAGCATTGCCCAAGAATGGCTGCGACACCTCTGTTCTTGGACACTTGCAGGAGCGAGGAAAGAGTCAGAGTTGATGGCTTCCTAAGCATGGGGACGAGGAGTCGGGCTACTCTGGAGAAAGTGTTCTCTCAGTCGATTAGCAGGAAATTCGGGAGACGATTCGGTGTCCCAGGGCGCAAGGGCGAAGGAGCACGTGCGCACTCAATCTGAGACTGGAGACGCCTTCTCACACAGCGGCATGCAGGCGAGCTCCGGGGAATCCTCAAATCGGGTGGCCACTTGCTCGCATGTTGGGCCTTGGCTCTTCAGCGTCCGGCCTGTTTTCCCTGTTTATTCTGTTTCGCATACTCGAGTATGGCTTCTATGATCTGCTTGTATGTCCCGCAACGGCAGATGTGCCCGCTCAGGTAGTCTCTGATCTCGCTCTCGGTCGGATCGGGATTGACTGAGAGTAAGTAGTGCGCGGTCAAGACGAACGAGGGTGTGCAGAACCCACATTGCATCGCTCCTTTCTCAACAAAGATCTTCTGCAAAGGAGAAAGCTGTCCTTCTGGCGCCAATGCCTCTGCTGTCTTCACGTCTCTGCCCTCTGCCTCCACCGCCAACACTAGACAAGACTTCACAGGCTTCCCATCGAGGAGAACCGTGCATATGCCACATTCTCCCCTCCAGCAACTTGCCTTTACGCTCTTGACGCCAACCTTGTCACGTATGACGTCCAGAAGCAGCTCGTTGTCCTTGATTGTGACCTTCCGATCTACCTCATTGACTTTCATGCTGATGACTCGTGTCATTCTGATCAGCTCCCGAGCAGCCTTCGAAACGCTCTAACTGCGAGCACTTCCAGCATGTGTGATCGGTACTCTGCCTTCGCGAGAACATCTGTCATCGGTTCCGCGCTTTTCTTGATCGAGTCTATCGCTTCGTCTATCAGCCTCGGAACAGGAGCCTTGCGCTTGAATATTCCATCGACTTCGTGGACTCTCTTTGGGATCGGGCCGATTGCACCATAGGCGAACTTCATGGTTCGCGCTTCGGGCCGTGAAGGATTCGCGCACAGTGCGGCCACATTCACGATACTGAACTCGCTGCTCGAAGTGTGTTTCAGGAAGAGACTCTTCGAGTTTTCGGGTGGAGGTTTCAGATGGATTGCAGCTGCGAGTTCGTTGGGTTCGAGCGCATTCTCCGCTACGCCTCTGATGAACTCGTTCATTGGGATGCGTCTTGTGCCTTTCACACTGGCGGCTTCGACTTCTGTGTCGAAGATCAGCAACGGTGTTGGGCCGTCAACGTATGGGAGTGCTTCGCAGATGTCTCCTATGAT
>Ga0208828_1000041_pt1 | contig 57055 bp, 60 predicted proteins | sample Kivu_160m_FD_185487 | JGI IMG/M metagenome (GOLD analysis project Ga0208828, IMG submission 185487) | Freshwater microbial communities from Lake Kivu, Western Province, Rwanda to study Microbial Dark Matter (Phase II) - Kivu_160m (SPAdes)... | ecosystem: Environmental > Aquatic > Freshwater >... | reverse complement strand
CCGCCAAGAGTGACAGTATCAATGCAGATGCGACCAGAGGAACCCACGACTTGTCCGTCGGGCGAGTCCTAGAGAGCTTCATTCGCTCGGGTTGCGAGCACCATCGCCACAAGGCGTAGCGTCTCTCCTTCATGCAGGTCCCCCCAATATTGCCTTGAACAGATTATCGGCGAGGTGAGAAGGGTTGATCCTAGCCTTGTCTCGAGGGAGTGTGATTCCTCGTTCCTCGCTCTCTCTTATGAGGGCTTGTCTGCAGCTCTCCGCCTTCGAGCAGTCGGAGCAATCGCCTTCGCCTTTGTACCAGATTTGGATCCCGTTGGCCATGGAAAAAGTCACCAAGACTTCTGTCTTCCAAGTAGAACTGTAGCCTGAAAGATATCCTTTCTTCAGGTCCATTCCGCGTATGTCGAGTCTGTTGAGTTGTGCGGCGTCTGTCAGCGCTCTTGCGATCTTCGCATCTATCGCGTTGAAGGTCTTGTTGGTCGTCTGCGGGGTAACGCCAATCTTCCGTGAGACCTCTGCCTGCGTGAGACCTTGCCTGCGGAGATTCCAGAAGCTCAGCTGCTTGTCGGTAAGGTATCCTGCTCGCATCATGAGCTATGCCAACTTAAGCAAACGTAAGCCTATTCACACCTATAACTCTTGCCCATGTCCGGCAGCATCATGTCACGGGGTCATCTGCGACAACGCACGAAGCGGGCCATTGAATCTAATTGGCAAATCATCGCGACGGATTTCACAATTTGGTGTTCTCGATTGCATCGACAAGTCTTTAAGCCCGGCTTGGGTGGAGGTGAGTCCGGCGAGGGAATTGGCAATCATAGGGTACGAATGGATCATCGTGCTCGCGATCATCGTCGTGCTCTTTGTGTGGGGCCCACAGAAGCTCCCCGAATTCGCTAGGTCAATAGGATTGGCACGAAAGGAGATCGACAAAGCCTACAAGGAAGCAACGAATCCTCCTTCCCCGCAGCCTTCTCAGGAGACAGATCCGCTAATCGAGACCGCGAAGAAGCTGGGAATATCGACCGAGGGAAAGACCAAAGCACAAATCTCAGACGAGATTGTGAAGGCCAAGAACGCAGCCTGACGTTTCTATTAGGGGCATATCAGTTCAGTCAAGACGGCCCATAGATGATTTATCCTCCTACCAGAAGGTGTAGAGGGTTCTCTGGAGGAGAGTGGGCATGACAAGCGCTGAGGAGACAACCGACGCGGTCATGCCATTCTGGGATCATCTCAGCGAACTGGCCAAGCGCGTGAAGGTCATCTTCTACGTTCTGATAGTTAGCACAGTCCTGTTCATGGCTCTTCCAGCCGACCTCAGCTTCCTGGCGAACCCGCTCGAATTCTACGATCCTCTTGTGGCACTGTTTCTTCGGCAAATAAGGGCACAAGTGCTGCCACCAGAAGTGAAGCTTATCGGCTACGAGTTGACTGCTCCAATGGAGCTCTATCTCATCGGCTCATTCATCTTCGGTTTCGTTGTCACCATTCCTGTGGTTGCATATGAGATCTATCGATTTATCGATCCGGCGTTGTATCCCAGTGAGCGCCGAGCGGTATATCCCTTCGTCCTATCCTTCACGGCGCTGTTCCTTGCAGGAGCCGCTTTCGGTTTCGTTGTCGTTATGCCTCTTACCCTCTGGGCACTTTTCAGGTTCTTTCCCGCCGTGGGTGCCGAGCAGATAATCTCTATCATGGACTTCTACAACATGGTGTTCGTATCTACCGTACTCTGCGGGCTTGCATTCACCTGGCCGGTGTTCTTCGTCCTCCTCGTCAAGTTCGGTCTCGTCGGCACATCGATGATCAGCAAGAACCGCAAGTATGTCTACGCGGGACTATTCATCGGCATCATGTTCATTACAACGGATGGCGGACCTCTTGTTGACGGAATGCTCCTGCTGCCAATGATCGTGCTCACCGAGACTGCACTGTATTTCGGAAGACGAATCGAGAAATCAAGACCCGCTATCAGCAAGCCTGCTAGAACGACCCCGGTATGCAGGTTCTGCTCAGCACAGGGGGAAACCGGAAAGGCATTCTGTGATAGTTGCGGAAAAGCGCAGTACTGACCGCGCTTGCGCAGCCGCAGCAAGAGCTAAGTACGTTACGTTTCTTCTACGCTGTCCAACACTCATGGAATGATCCGGATTGGGAAGGGTAAGGTTCATTCAAGGCGCAGCAGGAATCATCATGGGGTTCTTCGTCTACCAGTATGGGTTCTTCCTGACTCTGGACCTATCGCCCAGCCTTTCCAGCTGGAGCCTGTCATATGTTCCTTGGATGGGATCGCTTGCAGTCATGGGGGCTGCGCTTCAGCTTGTTGGAGGAGTGATTGCGATTGTAGGTCTCCTATCATGCATTACGTGGGTGGGGTCCCAGCCCAAAGCGAGGTTGGCACAAGGTGAACGGTCTGAGAGGCCAGCACCGGATGCCTCTATTCTTGCTCCCAAGCGAAAGTGCAGATTCTGTGACACACTTATTGAGCCTGATGCGTCATTCTGTCCCAATTGCCAACGTGCACAAGCTTAGTTCTTTTGATGCGGGCCCGAGACTGATGGAAGCAGTCAACCCTGCAGCCAGCGAACTCAGACGAATCAACCTGTCAGTCTTCTTTGCTTCACTTGGGCTCGCAAGCGTCTACCTGATACCCGTCTATGCAGAGCGTCTCGGCGCAAGCTACCTAGAGCTTGGTTTCATCGGATCAGTTCGCTCCCTGCCATACATGTTCCTTCCGGTAGTCGTTGGCTACTTGGGAGATAGGTTCGATAGACGGAGGCTCTTCCTGTCGAGCATCTTCATCACAGGCGCAGCGACACTGATGCTATCTGCTGCGGACACCGTCGGCGGTGTAGTGCTTGTTCAAGTCCTGCTGGGAGTCGGCTTCTCGTTGTTCTGGCCGCTCTCAGAAGCCTTAGTGTCAGAGACTGCGCCATTGGATCGGCGTACAGCAGCGATGGGGGTGTACGGAGTTTCCTGGGCTTCCGGTTTCCTGATTGGCCCACTCGTCGGGGGGCTGATTGCGGAGGTTATCGGTTTCCAAGCTACTTTTGTAGTTGCCGGAATCATTGTCGTGGTGGTCGCAGTCATCTCCGTCCAGGCGATTCGTGCATCAAGGAAGCACGCAGATCCCGGCATGAGAGCGTCTCTGAGGCCTGAGTGGGCTCTTGCATCGAAGCTTCTCCCCATGCTGATGGTGCAAATCCCGTACGGGATCGTGTTCGCTTTCATTGTCACTATCTTTCCTGGTTATGCGATTCAGACCGGCCTGACACCGTTTGAGGTCGGAGTGCTTGTTTCAGGGTTCGGCTTCACTCGCATAGTCATGTTCTCGCTCTCGGGCAGGTTCAGTAGGCTTGGTGAAAGAACGAGCACAGCGCTCGCTTTCGTGGGTCTCGCAGTTGCCCTTCTCATGATACCGCTCAACAGCACTTTCCCCGCCCTGTTGGCGGACATGTGCGCGTTGGGAAGTTTTGTCGGCATAATCTACCCTCAAACGATTGGCTACATCTGCAAGCGCTCGCCCTCCGCGAGCATGGGATTCGCCGTAGGGCTCTACGAGACGATTTTCGGAATCGGGTTTGCGGTAGGGCCTATCGCATCCGGCCTTGTTGTTCAAGTGGCCAGCCCGGATCTGGCATCTGCAGTTCTCGCAGCTGTTGCACTGGCAGCGATTCCAATGATTGCTTTCTCGAAGAGGTCCGTATCAATCAGATGACTGCAACAAGGGAGACTCCAACGCCCTGCATTCTTGGTGTCGCAGAATCTTGGATGATTCATCCATCTTCCTTTTATCTGCCTGAAGTCGTCGCGCTTCGTCGAAGCGAATGGAGGTGAATTGTTTGGCTCCACCTATTGGCCCCGGGATTGTACTCGTCGAATTGGTTAGGCTAGTGCTCGCCCTGCTAGTTTCCATAGGGTTCTTCTACCTACTGATCAAGCTTGCAGGCTTCGTCGACGCGATGACAAAAGCGAAGCAGGCTTCGCAACAATCAGCCGGTCACCAAGCACATTCCGGATCAGTGAAGAGCTAGACCCCACAAGGCGGCCTCTACGACCGTCTCCCACACTTTCTTTCTCTTAGCGTACGCTCGCATATGTCTTCATGAACTGCTCGATTCTGTCTGAAGCTTCGTCGATAAGACCTGCAGGCGGCAGGAAGACGACTCTGAAATGCCCTGCACCGTATGTTTCGTCGAATCCCGAACCATTCACAACCAGCACGCCGGTCTTCTTCACGAGATCGGTCGCAAAGTCCTTATCAGATTTCCATCGTTCGCCTAGCGATACCTTCGGGAATAGGTAGAACGCGCCCCGAGGCGTGGTGCAGCTGAGTCCTTGGATACGCCGGATCCTTCGCAGAAAGTGGTCTCTCCGCTTCTTGAGGGTGCGCACCATTGTCGCAATATGTTTCTGCGGTCCTCTGAGCGCTCTCACTGCAGCATATTGAGTGGGCGTAGGTGCACAAAGGCGTATCCTGCTCTCCTTCGTAATCGCCTCTTTCAGCCCACCGAGAGCGTTTGCGGGATCGTGGAAATACAGATATCCGAGTCGCCATCCGGTCATCACGTAGGTCTTTGAGAATCCGTTCAAGCCCACGATCGGGACATCCTTGGTCAATGAAGCTGTGCTTCTGAATCCTGAATCGTATACGAGCCTGTCGTAGATTTCGTCCGATGCGACAGGCAGTCCGTATTCGGCGGCAATATCCAGCATCTGTCTCAGTGTCTTCTCGTCGTAGAGCGAACCTGTGGGGTTGTTCGGGTTCACGATCACGAGCGCACGTGTTCTCTCCGTGATCTTCTTGCGGAGATCATCCAGATCCGGGAGCCAATCGTTGTCCTCATTTGTTCGATATGCAACTGGTTTTCCTCCGAAGAACTTGACAAAGGAGATATAGGGCGGGTAGGTAGGACCTGGTACTAGCACCTCGTCACCGGGTCGCACAAGTGCGCCGGTCAAGAATTGAATCCCCTCAGAGATCCCTGAAGTCACTATCACGTCGTCTTCCGAGATCGGCACCGAGTTGGTCTTCCTCTCTTTCTCTGCAATCGCCTCTCTAAGAGTCTTGATGCCCTCCGAGGGCGCATAGTAGTTGCGGCCAGTCTCCACAGCCGTGGTGAGGGCCTTCCTGATGTGAGCGGGAGTCTCGAAATCGAAGGCGGCTGGGTCGCCGGTGTTGAGGTATATCACTTTCCTGCCTGACTTCTCAACTTCCTTGGCGACCCCCAACATATCTCTGATGGCATATTCTATTCCGCGGGCTCGGTCCGCGACATGTATCGCGCCCGGAATCAACTTCTCATGACCCCAGCTGAGAAGAGCCGACCTTGTACTTGTTGCTTTTCCTGACGCACCTCACCTGACTGCTCAGCAAGTCTATTTGATCGATCTCATGTCCCGTGAGCAGAAGCAGGCACGGGAGGGAGCGGGCGCGTCTGACATGGACCGAGGGCGACAGCCAAATCGATTTCACGCCGTGATGGTTGTGTGTTCACTATTCTTCTTCATCTACCTGGGCAACTCGCTGTGGTTGAGTCTGTTTCCGAACTACCTGCTTAGACTTGGCATGGATTCGTTCATGATAGGCACTACGCTCATGATCTACAATGCATCGTTGAGCATCACATTCCTTCCTTCTGGTCGGCTCTCCGACAAGGTGGGCAGGCGCCCATTGATCGTTGCTGGATCTTTGATGCTCGCCTTGAGCACCGTCTCGCTCAGCCTGAGCCGCCAAGTGGAAACAACATTACTGGCTGTGATCGGTGAAGGAATCGGACTGGGTCTACTCACTCCTTCAGGGAATGCAATGATATCAGATGCTGTCCCAGGTCGCGGTTCGGGAGTTGTTTTTGCCACATACCAGATCGCAACGCTTGCCGCCGCGGTTGTCGGGTCGTTTTCGGCTGGGGTTCTTGCGGAATGGGTTGGTTTCCAGAGCATGTTCTTCCTCAGCGCAGTGCTTGCAGCCGGGACTGCGATCAGCGGCTATTTCGTCGTCCCGGAGACGATGGCGGAGAAAGCTCGTGGCTATGCTTCAGCGGTCGGCGAGAGCATCCGCTCATCGTTGTCAGGTACTGCGAGAATACTGCGGTCGAACAGGGAGCTTGCCTTTCTTGCTGCAGCACTGGTAGTCCACGCGGCAGGCTTCTCGATGATAAGCCCATTCATATCGCTCTATGCAGAGAAGGGCATCCACCTCGAGATAGCTCAGGTAGGTGTAGTTGTGAGTGTGTGGAATGCCGGCATAGCGATGGCCCAGATACCTTCCGGTCAACTGACGGACCGTTTCGGCGCCAAACCTTTGCTTCTCGCTCACTTCATTCTCTCCAGCGTCATTTGGGTAGTCTATGCATATGCCTGGAATTTCGAATCGGGAATCATAGTCATGCTCGTGTTTGGGGTTGTCGGCGCTCTGGATATGCCTGCTAGGCGGACGATAATGGTTGAGTATGCAACCGGAGAGACAGGGAAGGCCACAATAATAGGCTCGCTCGACGCGATCACCGGTGGGGTTGGGATATTCGGTCCAGTGCTTGGGGGGCTGGTCTGGGCTCAAATGGGCAATGCGGCCCCCTTTCATCTGGCGGGTTTCATCAACGCCTTCGCATGCTTGCCGCTGATTGTGATCATGCGAAAAAGGGCGCGACGTGAGTCAAGACCGTTCGCGTCCGGCGACATATGACACGCGCAGGATCTGGCCTAGGGAAGGATGGGTTTTGGCCAAGTCGGATTCTTGGGTCAAACTACAGGCGGAGATCGATTCCTGTGCTCGATGCCCGCGGCTGACGAGATATCGTAAGAAGGTGTCCATTGAGAAAAGGAGACAGTTCATGGATGATGAATACTGGGGGGCGCCGCTCGTTGGCTTCGGCGACACGAAAGCCGAGGTTGTCGTGATCGGACTGGCACCTGCGGCGCATGGTGGCAACCGAACCGGTCGCATGTTCACGGGAGATGGATCCGCAAACTTCCTCATGAGAGCACTCCACGCTTCAGGATTTGCCTCCCAACCAACATCCGAACATAGGAACGATTGCCTCAAGCTGAAAGGTGCATTCATCACTGCAGTGGTCCGTTGTGCACCTCCGCAGAATAGACCGGCGGCAATCGAGCTCTTGAACTGCAGCTGTTATCTCGACAGGGAGCTGGCCCTCTTGTCGCAAGCCCGAGTGATCCTGGCACTTGGCCACGTGGCATTCAGAGGTTATCTCGGTCACATCAAGAGATGTGGGACGATCATCAGGCACCTTGACTTCAAGCATGGCAAGATATACTCGTTGCCTCACGGCCTTCCAGTCTTGGTCGCCTCGTATCACCCCAGCAGGCAAAATACCCAGACCGGAAGACTGACACCCGCGATGATGGACCATATCATGGCAACTGTGAAGAAGATTCTCGCAGAAAGCCCGCTTTGAGAACGTCAAAGCTTCCTGCAATCTGTGTCAGTGGACAATCGTAGATCGCGGAACTTGTCGTATCATATATGAGGAGGTCGGCAACTCTTTTATAGAGTCCAGAAGATGTCTGGACTCTCATTCCCGTGATCGCCATGGAGCCATCGAGAAAGCCACTGAACCTTCTAGTGAAGAAGCTGAACTCAGACATCTGCATCAGACTGAAGAATGACATCGAATATCGGGGCAAGATGGTCGACTGCGATAGTCACATGAACATAATCCTTGGCGGAGCTACGGAGTACAGAGGGAATGCGCCGACCGCGAATTTCGGAAACCTGATCCTACGTGGAAGCAACATCCTCTACGTTTGCGTGGATCAGGCGCGTCAGTAGCCGCGTCGAATCGCGCTGCTGCAACCAGACATAAGGCGAGGCATCGGACCACATCGGCAAGACATTCATCTCGTTCTCGGTTCGGTCTTGCAGGCCTCGTTCTGGGCACGCATCGTGCTCACAGTCAAGTTGAGCAATGCTAAACAACTCCGTTCGTATCAGGTAGCGGTCAAAGGCTGGATGGAGCCTACGGAGCATGCTAACAGCAGTGCCTGAGGCGGAAGCTCACCGGGAGGCGTGCAAGGAGATCCTCCGCAGACTCTTGTCAGATCTGGATGCGGTCGAAAGTGCAGAGGAGATCAAACTGGCTATCTCCAGGAGCCATCACCTGAGCACGGTCCCTCGCAACTCGGATCTGCTCTCCGCCGCTTCACCTGAAGAGAGGCAAGCTCTCTTGGAGAAACTCAGGCTGAAGCGTGTCAGGAGCGTTTCCGGGGTCAATGTGATTGGGGTCATGGCGTCTCCACAGCAGTGTCCGCACGGCAGGTGCGCTTACTGCCCTCAGGAGGACGATGCGCCGACCAGCTACACGGGATATGAGCCAGCTGCGATGCGGGCAAAGCAGAATGGCTTCGACCCACATGCTCAGCTTACATCTAGGCTGGAACAACTCCGCGCGATCGGTCACAGCACTTCGAAAGTCGAGATCGTCATCCAAGGTGGCACCTTTCTGGCCCGCCCTCTGGAGTATCAAAAGCACTTTGTGAAGCGATGTCTAGATTCCTTGAACGGTACCGAGAGCTTCACTCTGGAAGAGGCGAAGATTAGGGCTGAGTCAAGCAAGGTCAGAAATGTTGGAATGACCTTTGAGACTCGACCGGACTGGGCGACGAAGAGGCACGTGGATCTGATGCTCTCTTATGGTGCAACGCGCGTTGAGATCGGGGTCCAGGCACTTGACGAAGAGGTTCTCAGAATTGTTGAACGAGGTCACTCAACACGCGAGGTCGTTGAATCATTTCGTGCCGCAAAGGATGCCGGGCTGAAGGTCGTTGCCCACATGATGCCGGGACTACCCGGCTCGACTCAGAAAGAAGACCTGCAGGGATTCAGAAGATTAGTCTCTGATCCTGGATTCCGACCTGATATGCTGAAGATCTACCCCTGGCTCGTGGTCCGCGGAACCAAGGCTTTCGAATGGTGGAGAAACGGCGTGTACGCGCCTCTCAGTTCTGAAGAGGCTGCAGCTTTCGTTGCTGGTGTCAAGGAGTTCGTTCCTCCATGGATGCGGATCATGAGAGTCCAGCGCGAAATACCGGCTAGGCTCATCCTCGCCGGCCCTAACAAGGGAAACCTACGAGAACATGCGCTGACATTGTTGGCAGGAAAGGGAAGACGATGTAGGTGCATCCGCTGCAGGGAGGTCGGCCATAGAAGGATCAAGGACGGCGTGGACCCTGACCCTGACGAAGTGAGGCTAGTAAGGACGTACTATGAATCATCATATGGTACTGAGGTCTTCCTGTCCCAGGAGGATCTGATGACTGACACACTGATCGCGTATCTCCGCCTGAGGGTTCCCTCTCCATCAGCTCATAGGACAGAGATCAATTCTGAGTCTTCGACTGTCGTGAGAGAGCTCCATGTCTATGGACCCCTTGTCCCCGTAGGCGAACATGATCTTTCTTCTTGGCAACACAAAGGTCACGGAGCATCACTCCTCAAGGAGGCAGAGAGAGTATCAAGGGACGAGTACGACGCGAGGAAGATACTTGTGCTCAGTGCGCTCGGGACCAAGGAATACTACAAGCGAGCCGAGTACTCCTACGACGGCCCATACATGAGCAAGCATCTGCAGTAGGGTCCGATCATTCACGCAGGTTTTAACTCTTCACCACTTCTCAGTATCTAGACAATCACATCGGTGACCAATGGATGAAGGAACTGGGAGGATACAGGGGCCGGGCCCTTGGTCTGATCACCGCTGCCGGCGCATCGGTCGGGGACAAGGTTAGACTGAGGAGAGACCACGAAGCGATCGATGGTTTACTGATGCCCCGGACATCCGGAAGAGACGACACGCACCTAGTCCTCAAGCTGGCGACCGGCTACAATGTCGGAGTTGCCATAGGCGAGGGCACGCGAATCGAGGTCGTAGGCGCAGGCGCAGAACCTGCTCTTTCGAGGCCACCGAGACCAGCGTCCTCTGAGAGTCTTCCAAGAGTGACGATCTTCAGCACCGGCGGAACGATCGCGAGTCGAGTTGACTACCGCACAGGTGCAGTTGAGTCTGCTCTAACGGCCGAAGATCTCTACAGTTTTGTGCCCGAGTTGGCATCAGAAGCCGACATAACGGCAAAGGTTCTCTACAGTGTCTTCAGCGAGAACCTCACCCCGCAGCATTGGAAACACATAGCTGAATCGGTGCGTGATGAGATCCAATCCGGGGTGTCAGGTGTTGTCATCGCCCAGGGCACGGACACTCTGGGCTATTGTGCTGCCGCCCTGAGCTTTGCGCTCCAGTCAAGCCCAGCTCCCGTAGCATTCGTGGCTGCCCAGAGGTCCTCAGATAGGCCAAGCTCGGACGCAGCTTCAAACCTGATCGGGGCCGTCAGCGTGGCAGCAAGGGCTCCGTTCGCCGGCGTCGTCGTGGCAATGCATGAGTGGATGTCAGATGAGACTCTGCTCATTCATAGAGGAACGAAGGTCCGGAAGTGCCATACTAGTCGACGCGACGCATTCAAGTCAATCGGCGCGAACCCGATCGCACGTTTCCATCTGGCCGAGAGAAAATTGGAGATCCTGGAAAGCGACCTTCCCACACGCGGGTCGACTAGGCTGATCTGTAAGCCGGACTTTGACGACCGCGCAGCGTTGCTGAAGTTCCATCCGGCCATGAATGCAGGTATCATCGACTGGCATGTGGACAACGGATACCGAGGCCTGATACTGGAAGGGACAGGCCTTGGGCATGTCAGCACAACCTGTCTTCCCAGCATTGCGCGAGCAGTCGAAAAGGGAGTCTTCGTTGGAATGACTTCCCAATGCCTCTGGGGAAGGGTCGACATGAACGTGTACTCAACCGGCATCGACTTGCAGAAGATTGGCGTTCATCCCCTAGAAGATATGCTGCCCGAGACCGCGCTTGCGAAGCTCATGTGGGTGCTCGGCCAGACAGAGGACAGTGCGAAGGTCTCAGAGATTATGAGAGCGAATGTGGCCGGCGAGATCAGCCCAAGAAGAATAGAAGGCGTAGACAATGGCAACCACGAGTGAGTACGATTCCATAGGCCTCAAGGTGGGCATAGAGATCCATCGACAACTGGACACAGAGCGAAAACTGTTCTGTGACTGCCCTACCACGATGTCCGAAACGGAACCATCTGTCCGCTTCCTGAGGAGGCTTCGCCCGACTCAAAGTGAACTTGGTCAGGTCGACCCCGCTGCGCTGTTTGAGTTCCAGAAGGGGCGTGCAATAGTCTACGAGGCTGACGAGACCACATCGTGCTTGGTTGAGATGGATGAAGAGCCCCCAAAAGACTTGAACCCTGAGGCCGTGGAGATTGCTCTCGCGACCTCAATACTGACAAATTCAAAACCCGTTGAAGAGATTCACGTCATGAGGAAGATCGTGATTGATGGATCAAACACAACAGGATTCCAGAGGACCTGCGTTGTGGCTGTGAATGGATGGATTACCGTAGACGGCAAGAGTATTCCGATTCAGCAGATCTCCCTGGAAGAGGATGCCGCAAGAAAGACAGGCGAGTCTGGCGTCACGGTGAGCTACCGAATAGACCGATTGGGCATTCCTCTTGTTGAAGTCTCAACTGGACCGGTCATCACATCCCCTGAAGAGACTGAGCGTGTCGCCAAGGCAATCGGGAACATTCTCAGAGACACTGGTCGAGTCAAGCGTGGGCTAGGAACGATCAGACAGGACCTCAACGTCTCGCTCAGAGACGGAGCATTGATCGAAATCAAGGGAGTTCAAGAGCTAGATCTACTGTCCAAAGCCATCAGCTATGAGGTTTCGAGACAGCTGGAACTGCTGAGAATCAGAGACGAATTGAGATCCCGTGGGATCAAGGAAGCTCAGCTCGCCGGCGAGTCAGCTGATGTGTCATCATTATTCGCCCGAACGAAGTCCAAGGTGGTTCGTGAGGCACTTAGTTCTGGGGGAGTCGCGCTTGCGGTGAAGCTGCATGGATTCCACGGCCTCATCGGCAGAGAACTGGCGCCCGGCCTTCGTCTCGGGACCGAGATGGCAAGCAGAGCGAGCTTCTGGGGCCGCGTCGGAGGTATCTTTCACACGGATGAGCTTCCCGCATATGGCATCTCAGAAGAGGAAGTTCTCTCTGTGCGCCGGACGCTTGGCTGCGGTGAATCTGATGCTGCGGTCTTGGTCGCCGATTCAGAGGATAAGGCAAGCGATGCCTTGACCGCCGTTGTGGAGAGGGCACGTGAGACCCTTCTGGGAGTCCCGACAGAGACGCGAATGGCTACGGCAGACGGAACAACACGATACATGCGGCCTCGACCCGGCGCATCTCGGATGTACCCTGAGACAGATGTGCCCCCTGTAGAAGTAACACAGGAAGTACTTGCCAGAATCAAGGCCAAACTGCCGCCGCCGCGTGAGGCAGTCATGAAAGAGCTGTCGACTGACTATCAGCTGAACAAGAAGCTGGTAGATCAGTTGGTTGAGTCGGAATATGTGTGTGTCTTTAGGCGTGTCTGCTCAGAGAGTGGGGTTGCGCCAAGCTACGTGGCGACCGTTCTAACTGAGAACCTGAAGAGCCTCGGCAGGGATGGTGTTCCAGTTGACCGCCTGACGCCTGATCATTTTGAGTCAGTCTTTGCGTCTATCCGCGAAGGGAAGGTCGCGAAAGAGGCAGCTCCTTCTCTTTTGTCCTGGCTGTCAAAGAACACAAACAGCACCGTCGAAGACGGGATCCGTGAACTGGGGCTTCGCATGCTTTCAGAGGATGAGCTCCGCAATACAGTGGATCGTGTCATTGGCGCGAATCACAGCCTCATCGAACAAAGAGGAGAGGGGGCCCAGGGCAAGATCATAGGTCTAGTAATGAGCGAAGTCCGAGGCTCTGCAGATCCCGCAACGGTGGCAAACATGGTCAAGGCCAGAATCGCAGGTAGGTCGAGAAAGAAGTGAGTGTGATGAGGCACTCTGCTACTTCCAGAGTATCTCCTCGTCTTTCAGTACGTTGTATCCGAGCCGCTTGAACCGCTCGATGTCGTGTTGTAGGAAGAGAGTGAGCGCAGTCTCGTTGTATCCTTCAAGGAACGGCTCCCCACAAGCACTGCATATCATCTCGCTCATCTTGTTGATCACTTGCTGTCCGTAGAAGCCGTTTGTGAGGATGGCTACTCCTCCTTGGGTGTCGTCTGGATGGTTGTCAATGTTCGAGCATTCGAATACCATCCACGTGTTCCATCTTTCTTCTCCCAAGAACTCCGACCTTCAGATCGTATATGTCCATGACATAGGAATAATAATGCTTGCGCATCATCGCCTGGCGCCATGCGGTTAGATGGCAAGCTCATTCAAGAAACTCTACGTCGTCGACTATTCCATCTTGATTTGAGTCTACCCCCGAAACGACTCGTGCCACAATCTCGCGGTTGAATACATTCCCCGCGGCAATGTCCTCCGTGTACTTCACGAAAGCCATTATCGAGGCTTGGGTTCCTGCGATCTCGTTGCCAGCTAAGACAATGACCTTTGAGTTCGGGTTCATGGGGTTTTGGATCATCTGGACGGCGCCGTCGTGCGGCTCTGCGTATGTCCGTTCTGAGATCGTGGACATTATCACATCTGGGCCGGCAAGTTCGTAGGTGATCGGTAGGAACTCGTTCATCATCATAGCGATTGTGTTCACTCTGGGATTTCCTACTAGAATCAGGTTGCTCATGATCTGCTGCTGGGTGAGCTCTGTGTCAAGCCTGACCACATTCGTCCTAGCAAGCGGGAGAAGGGATCCGAGGAAAAGGGTGAGATAAGCTGCATGGTAGCCGCCCATGTCTCTTTCTCTGAAAATGCCGTGCTGGTCTGGGCTTCCAATCACGACGTGGCCATTGAAGATGCCATTGGTGACGAACGGTGCTAGCAGCCTAGTACTGGCCTCCGAGAGGTCAGTCTCTTCCGCGCGGGTGCTCGTTTCTCCGAGCTGTGATGCGATGACTGCGATTGCACTGTGTTCGGCCCGATAGTACTTCGCCACTGCACCTCTTCGTCGTTCCCTTCGTTGAAGACGAATGAATCCTGTCTTCTCGAGTTCTTTCAGGTGGTAACATACGACCTGCTGGCTTGCGTTGAGCTTCTTAGCCAGCTCCCTTGCGCATTGCTCCGCCCCCACGAGTTCTTGGAGGATCTTCCAACGCATTGGCTGAAGCAGGGCCTGGGCCGGTGCTGGATCTTCGTAAACCTTCACTGGGACAGGTTGTCCTCCCCGCCTGTCCTTTAGCACTAGGTAGGACATCGAAACCATCGAGTGTTTTCATGCGTGAATACTAAAGTCGTTATTGACTGGTCCATGCATGAACATTGGGTGCTTCAGGCGTGTGATGTGCATGTGCCGCGCCGCCGAGGGCGAAGCAACTGGAGGACCAGGTCCCTACCAGATTGTGCGTAAATACGCGTTTCTGCGTAATCTTTATCATCAAACCGAAGATATCGTGTTCGGGACTGTCTCATGCGCTCGCTCACAAGCACCACGGGCAAGCAGGTTGCATTCGTGGCTTCTATGAGTGCTTTGGGAAATGTTCTGGCCCTTGTGACTCTCTCGATCCCGACGCCGATAGGCCAGATTGCATTGGACCTCTCGCACGTCGGGACACTAGTCGTCGCATTGACGTGTGGGCCGGTCCTAGGTGGGATGACTGGAGCTCTGGTTGGCATTGCACCTTTCTATCGGTTCGGCGTAGCAGGGGGGTTTGGGCCATTGCTGGGTCTGCTGATAATTCCAGGGAAGTCTCTAACCGGAATCAGTGCTGGATACCTTGGCAAGAGGCTGAGGCCGGGGTCTGCAACCCTGTTGGGCTACGTGCCTGAAGCTCTCTTCACTTACGCCTACTTCGAGTGGATGGCCCCTGCTTTTCTTGCCCCTGCGGTGGGACAATACATTGTGGCCCTAGTGTTTCCTGTTCTTGCTAAGGCTTGGTCTGAGATGATTGTGATAGCGATCGTGATGGAGTTGATCAGTAAGCAGCGTGTTCTTGATCGTCTCAGGCCATACGTAGACTAGCTGAAGTGCAATTTGCGATCCAGTCCGCAGTCAGAGCTTGTGCTTCTGATAGCAGATGTCCTAGAGTAATCCATCACTTCGGGTGACTCGGGGTGCGGTCGATCAAGTCTTCATTTGATGGGCCTGTGCCAATCAGTGTAACAGGAACGCCTGTGGCCTGCTCTACCTTGCTTACGAAATCCTTTGCCTTGCTCGGGAGATCTTCGAACCTCTTCCGCCCAGCTATCTCGGGGAACACAACATCCATCTTGGTGATTGCTGCCTGTGTGGCTCCGTTGAGATCAGCCGCTTTCCTTGCGAGCTCGAAATTGAACGGAGCTGCTCTGCGTGGTCTCCTAGTGACTGTGCCAAATTCCTGCCAGCCTCTTTTCTGAGTCTCGTCCTCGCTCAGCTGACCTTCAAGGGGACCCTCTCCGACTCTGGTTACGAACGCTTTGAAGACGACGATTACTTCGTCCACATCTGTAGGCCCGATGCCGACATCTGAACAGATGCCGGAGGCACAGACGTCCTTGCTTGTGCAGTATGGGTATGTCCCATGATAGAGTGACAGGAATGTGCCTTGGGATCCTTCGACCAGAACAGGCCGATTCTGATCCAGGGCTTTGTGGATCTCTTCTGACACGTCGGTCAAGAAGCCACAGAGTTCCGGTATGTCCCTTGCCAGTTTGGCGGATCTGAAGATGCGATCAGCGTTGCAGGCTCCGACTCCGCTCTTTGTGACCCCTATCTTCTTCACTAGATGCTCCGACTGGCTTTCTTGATCTATGTGCTTCTGCTCGATTATCGCGCATTGCCGGTCAATGCCGAACCTGTCTTTGCTCTCTGTGACATCGATTTCCTTCAGAAGAATGCTCGGGCTCACCAGGACGCCGGCTCCGATGAGAAGTCGTGATTCGCGTGAAACGAATCCGCTCGGGATCAACCTTAGTGAGTACGTCCTTCCCTCGATCTGTACTGTGTGCCCAGCATTGGGTCCAACTCCGCCTCGAGCGACGACTGCGGGACGTTCTCTGAGAGCCAAATACGCAGTAAGCTTGCCTTTCCCTTCGTCTCCGAAGAAACCGCCTACGACGACCGTGCACGTCACTTGACTTCCCCATCATGGCGAGGAGTCCGCATCTTAAGCCTTTTTCGAACCAACTGCGCCGCGCAGAAGATCGCGCTTCTGGTTGGATTCGATGGGCGAACATGAATCAGTTCGCCCGTCGAAAGTCCTCACTGCGCAGGCTGAGAGCGCTCAGACACTTGTTTTTCATCATCAGCGTAGTGTTCGAGAACTGGCTGTCTAAAGGCTTTGCCTCGGTTGATTGTCCGCTCAGAGTCCGCGGTTTGCGTCCCCAAGTTGTTTGTCTTGGAGTTGTCTCACAAAGGCCACGCCGAGCAGACTCAGTGCGAATTGTTCATTTCCCGCGCGGCTTGTGATTGTGACGAGACTCTGCGCTTCGAGGCGCTTGAGCATGTCGATCGTTTCTTCCTTCTGACTGCTCGACATGTGGCTGGCAAGATCGTCGATAGTCACCCCATGAGTTCCCAGTGCCCTCAACTGCCACAAGGTCAGGAGGGTCAGGGTTTCCCTATCGGAGAAGCCTGGGCTCATGGTGGGGACGTTCAGGGTCAACCCGCAGGTGGTTCTTATGGGTTTCATGCGGGACTCTCGTGTACTATTGTGCGAACATTAATATACCTCCCATGGGGCGTATCGCAACAGGTACCCACAGATGGCCTCAGGCGAAGACACCGCAGCCTTCCTAGACGCGCTAACGCGTTCACCACAACTGAAAGTGCTAAGCGTTCTTGTTGAACGCCCGCAAGAAGAACTGACCAAGACCGAAATAGCGCAGAGGGCGGGGATCGGCCGGACAACGCTCTACAGAGTCTGGGATGACCTTGAGAAGATGAAGGCGATTGCGCCTTCCCGACACGTGGGCGCGGTCACACTCTATCGCTTGAACCCGCAGAGCTCGATCGTCCAATCCCTCAAGAATATAACCAAAGGCCTCTCTTCCGTTACGAGCGCAGTGGGAAGAATCGAAGAGATCAGACAAGTAGAGAAGCTCGCCAAAGAGGAATTCGGAAAGGGACTCCCTCCAAATGCCAGCGTTCTGGTGAGACTTCAGGAACTCAGCGCTGCAGACAAATCCTCTGCCGTCCAACTGTCGACCATGATGCTCGCAAAGGCAGAGCTTGACTCAATCGAAAGCTTAGTCTCAGCGGGTCTGATCGACAGGCAAGGCGAGAAGGTGAGTCTCACTCCGGTCGGCTCGATTACCGCGCGTGGAGCTTCGAAGATCTGGGGAGAGTCGCAACGCGAAACGATTCAGCAGACACTTGCTTCAGCAAAGGTGGCACTTGAACTCATCAACCAAGAGATCAAGAAGCTTCAAGGAATGGTCTAGAAAGAGCAAGTGACGTCTCTCTCATCTCATTTCCAGAAGTCCGTTCTCCCACACCAGTGTGGGTGCTGTCCAAAGCTTTAATTCGCCACAGGGCAAGCGACTGGACTGTTTCGGTGTTCTCCGAGTGGCAAAGTACGTCTTCACGACAGGCGGAGTGATGTCTGGCGTAGGCAAAGGGATAGCCGTAGCTTCCATCGGCAAGATTCTCCAAACGCGAGGAGCCAAAGTGACGGCGCTCAAGATTGACCCATACCTCAATGTCGACGCCGGAACAATGAATCCTGTTGTCCACGGTGAAGTCTTTGTAACAGAGGACGGCGGCGAGACCGACATGGATCTCGGGACCTATGAAAGGTTCCTTGACGTCAATCTCTCGAAGATGCACAATATCACCACGGGCCAGATCTACCAAGCTATCATAGAGATGGAGAGAAACGGCACATTCCTCGGCCAATGCGTCCAAATCATACCTCACATGACTGACGAGATCAAGCGCAGGGTACGCAACATTGCGGACTCAACCAAGGCCGACGTGATCTTGGTTGAGATAGGCGGAACCGTTGGAGACATAGAGAGCCTTCCATTCCTCGAAGCAGCTCGACAAATGAGGCTGGAAGATGGTTTCAGAAGTGTCGCCTTTGCACACGTCACACTCGTGCCGGTGGTTGGAGTTGTTGGCGAGCAGAAGACCAAGCCCACACAGCATAGTGTGCAAGAGCTGAGAAGGATCGGACTTCAACCAGATCTAATAGTCGCTCGAAGCGTGGATCCGCTGCAACCTGCGCCAAGAAAGAAGATCGCCTTGTTCTGCAACGTCGATGAGGCTGCCGTATTCTCCTCCCCAGATTCGAAAAGCATCTATGACGCTCCGCTATTGCTCGAAGATCAGGGCATGGGCACCTTTCTGTGCGAGAGGCTTGGACTGGAGAAGAAGACTCCGAATTGGGACGTATGGAGTCGAACAGTGAGGCGGTTCAGAGAACCCACCAACGAGATTACGATAGCGGTCTGCGGAAAATACGCCGAGCTTGCGGATTCCTACGTGAGTGTCAACGAGGCTCTGAGACACGCCGGAGCCGCGGCAGACACACGAGTCAACCTTACCTGGATTGAGACAGAACAGCTCGAAGGCGAGAGACCAAGGACTGAGACGCTTTCAAGAGCAAATGGGATTCTTGTCCCTGGTGGTTTCGGTCAACGTGGAACCGAGGGAAAGGTGCAGGCAATACACCATGCCCGCACGAACGACCTCCCGTTTCTGGGAATATGCTTAGGATTTCAGCTCGCGATTGTGGAGTTCGCCAGAGGCATCGGACTGGAAGGTGCTAACAGCACAGAAATCGATCCTGTCGCACGACACCGTGTCATAGATTTGATGCCTGAGCAACTCGGAATCGAGTCCAAAGGAGGCACAATGCGTCTGGGCGCCCACGAAGTCAGAATTCAGCCAGACACGTTGGCTGAAGGTCTCTACGGTCGCCGGAGAGTGTGGGAAAGACACAGGCATCGATACGAGGTCAACCCGGATTATCTTCAAAGGCTCGAACAAGGAGGCCTCGTTTTCTCTGGCAGGAGTCTTGATGGTCGCCGCATGGAGATACTGGAGCTTCCTTCCCACTATTTCTTCACGGCAACGCAATTCCATGGTGAATTTCGTTCCAGGCCGACGACCCCGTCCCCCCCGTACTATGGGCTAGTCAAAGCCGCGCTTGATAGAAAGCTGGGGAAACCCCGCGTCGAGCTTGCGGATGCGGCTCAGAGAGTGAAACAGTAGTGCGGAACGCAGACCCCACAAGCTCGGGCTCCAGTGGTCACTAGGCAATGTCCGCGGCGCAGGTGGCTCAGACTCTCAGAGCGCTCGAACCGGCAGACTTCCGAATCCTGCTCGGCACGGAGCTGGGAATGACAAGCCGTGAATTCGTTCCCCTCTCGCGAATCGTGCGCTATGCGAACCTGCTCGAGGAAGAGGTCACAAAGCGCATACCCGATCTGGTGGAGAAACGTGTCTTGGCCTCCGGAAGCACACGGACGCTAAGGTATGCTGGATTCCGACTGACGTTTCTAGGCTACGACTGCCTGGCTCTGAACGCTCTAGTCAAGCGAGGGACTGTCGAAGCACTCGGCGGGGCTGTTGGTGTGGGAAAGGAGTCTGATGTGTACGACGCGAAGGGGAGAGGAGGCACCAGGATCGCTCTGAAATTCCATCGACTTGGCAGGATAAGTTTCCGCCAGACTAGACGAACAAGAGGATACGTTGCAGATAGGTCCCATACGTCTTGGATATACCAGGCAAGGATGGCGGCTACGCGCGAGTTTGCAGCCATGAAACGTGCACGTCGAGCAAGAATTCCGGTGCCCAGGCCCATCGGACATAACAGGCATCTTGTGGCCATGGAGTTCTTCCGCGGTTCTGAACTCTCAAGAGCCGCGCTCTCAGGCCCTGTCGGCATGCTGAGACAGATACTCCTCGCCTTAAGGAATCTCTTCCGTGATGCTTGTATTGTTCATGGTGATCTTAGCGAATACAACATTCTGGTCACCGAATCCGGGCGATTCGCCATCATCGATTGGCCCCAGAGTGTAGCTGCAAGCGATCCCAGGGCTGAAGAGCTGTTGGCCCGTGACGTTTCGAACATCGTGAACTTCTTTGCAAAACACTATCGAACATCCGCCACCGTCCAAGAGGCATTGAATCTCGTGCGATCGGAGAAGAAGGGACGCCACGCCCGAACGCGCAAGGTACCCCGTTGATTCCAACCCGATAGCCAGAGAAGTGTGGATTGATATCCGGCCGATTTTAGCCCTTGTCGAGGAAACCGAAGGCTGTTATCGCGGGGTGGCTCTCTATTCTATCCAAGCCTGCAAGGCTCATCAGGATTCCCTTCCTCTGGATACGGAAACCTAGCCGATCCGCTGCATCGAGGGCGGCTCGGTTTGTCTCAGGAACAGACATCTCAAGCGGCCAAGTCCTGGCAAGAGAGACTGATGACTCCAAGAGGTCTGCGATCACGTCCTGAACTTCGCTCTCGCAGACTGCAGGACCTATCTCAGAGCTGTCCTTGTACCGCTTCACGACTGAGAATCCCATAACCTTTGATTCCTTCATTGTCCAAGTCCATCCTTTCGGAAAATCCTTGAAGAGGTGCCGCAGGAGTCTTCCCCTGTCAGCTCCGAAGATGCGTTTGTCGAGTCGGAGGATCTGGCGTAGTGGGGGCGTCCCCGCGCGAACGGGGCTCGAGGTGCGGCGAGAGATTGACAGCTGCACGAAACTGGTTTCCGTCCGGAAGCCCAATCGTTCGTACATTGGCTTGTTCTCAGGATAGGAATACAGCCCGATGCTCTTTACGCGCAATCCAAGAAGGTACCCCATAGCGGACTGCACTAGCGCACTTCCAGTTCCGGAGCCGCGATACTTCCTCTGCACAACGACGTTTCCGATCCATCCTCGTCTCTTGCCGTAGGTGATTGTCGTCGTTAGTCCAATGACGCGACCATTGAGAGATGCAACCACGCAGCCTCGTGGTTCGAGGGCCCATATCCTTTCAATGGCGCGTATTCCGTAGCCCCAGTGTTCCTGATCTGTGAGCCTGATTACAGATCGAAAGTCGGCCGTCTTCATTCGCCGGATTCGCAGCAAATCGATGTCGTCGGCTCCGCTATGGGTAGATTCGATTCATGAGCCGCGGAAAGGCCGTGGCGTCACGGATGTGTTTGAGCCTGCAAATCCAAGCTACGGTTCGCTCGATGCCCATCCCGAATCCTGAATGGGGGACTGTTCCGTACTTTCTCAGGTCCAGATACCATGAGTAATGTTCAGGGTTCAAGTGTTCTTCTTCGATTCGCTTCATGAGTTGTGAATAGTCATGGATGCGTTGGCCGCCGCCGGTGATCTCTCCATACCCTTCTGGGGCAAGCATGTCAACTGACAGAGTCACTTCTGGCCTCTGTGGGTCTGGCATGTGGTAGAACGCTTTCACTCCTTTTGGATAGTGGGTAACGAAGAATGGCGTGCTGAAGTTGGCTGTCAGGATCTTCTCCTGTTCGTAGCCGAGATCCATTCCCCAGTTGAAACCCGAATCGCTACTGCGGATCAGTTCCACTGCTTTGTCATAGGTGATTCTAGGCAAGGGGCTCTTCAGCTCCATCATCATGTCGGGACTACGTCCAAGATCTTTCAGATCCTGCGCTCCGTGGGCTGCCACCTGGTGTGCGATGTGCAGGACAAGTCCTTCCTCAACCTTGATGAGTCCCTCGAGGTCAAGCCACGGGTCTTCAAGCTCCAATTGCCAGAACTCCGTCAGATGGCGCCTAGTCCTGGATTTCTCTGCACGGAACGAAGGTGCCACCGTGTAGATCTTTCCCAAACTCGCGATCATCGCCTCGGCGTAGAGTTGCCAGCTCTGTGTCAAGTATGCCTGCTGATCGAAGTATTTCACTTCGAAGAGAGTTGAACCACCCTCGACTGCCGCCGAGACGAGCGTTGGGACTTGAACTTCGAGATACTCATGTTCCTTCAACCAGCGGCGCGCCTCCTCCATGAGCAGAGCTCTGATTCGGAGTATCGTCTGCATCTTCTTGCTTCGAATCCAGAAGTGCCGGTTGTCAAGAAGGAATTCGGGTCCGTGGTATTTCTTCGCAATGGGGAAGTCTTCATGCGACGCGTGAAGCGTACGAAATCCGGTGATTCGGAGTTCGTAGCCTCGAGGGGCTCGTTCGTCTCGTGCGACCTGCCCCTCCAGCTCAATGGTCGACTCCAATGGGACCGTCTCAATCTCAGCGAATCTGTCTTGTCCCACTTGATCCCTTTTGGCGGTGCATTGCAGGAAACCCGTGCCATCTCGCACGGTCACGAAGAGGATTCCTCCACTCGATCGTCTGTTATGGATCCATCCTCTCAATTTCACGCTACTTGAATCTGAGCGTCCCGCGAGAACTGTTGCGATTCTCGCGATGTCACTCAACTCAACCCATCCCTCCATTGGGGTCCTTGCGATTTCGGGAGTCTCGTCACAGATGAGGCAGAATTAGCGTAAGTTAAAGCGCTCACCTGTCAATTGCGCCCACAAAGATCCACCTGCATTCAGAATCGTATTTAAACCGTGATGTGGCAGTCGGATGCGGTCGTCGGAGAGTCCGGCGAAAGTAGGATCAGGCCACCGGCCTTCTTCTCTGCCATGACCGTAGGGGCCGCGTTGACTCGCTCTGTTAATAGCGTCCGAGCGCAGACAGTCTGGGATGCGGGTGGCTGCCTTGTCGAAGGAAGAGGACTCGGATCTCAAGCGTCTGGCCGAGATGAAGGCGTACCTTGAGAAGAAGATTGCAGAGTCGGAACGAGAGGTCGAACGGCTTAGATCCTTCCTTGAGATCGTTGACTCGCAGCTGGCGGAGAAGAGCTTCAAACGGGTGAAAATCACTGCAGAGCCGGAGGTGGCCTCAAAGCAGGAGAAAGTCGAGAGCACAGAAGCGGGGACCGGTGAGACCTGGCCGATAAGTACCCCTGAGGGAATTCACCTTGCAGATCTAAAAGTCACCGAGTCGGAGATCACTCTTGTTCCGGATGCGGGCACCAAGTACGATGCGGCGTCTCCACCTATGAGAGCGTTTCTTGTCGCACGTGTTCTAGATCCGATGCATGTGAAGGACCAAGAGGCAGCTCGAAACGGTGAACTGAGTGCCAATGATGTCTTGACGTATGAACTCGATGAGGACAGGGGGACCCTGAAGACTCTACGGATCCACAACTACGGCGATCAGAGGAGACTCAATGAGATCAGGAACGCAATACGATGGACCGTCAGAAGGATGTACGAGAAGACGCTACAGTCTCAGTAAGCAAGCGCCCAATGATTTGACTCTGCTACACGAGTTGATCTCATCTGTTCAATTCCTGAGAGTCTCCGCCGGAGGCGCATACTCGCGGGTATGGACACCAGTGTCTTGCCGCTCAAATACCCTAGGTGATCTCATCCTTTGTCATTTCTGAGAGTGCTATCATTGCGGCATGTATTCAGGGAGCGGGTGTGGTATTGAATGTTTGCCACGCAGGCTACTGCGCCTTCGAGTACGGTGACAACGCCAGTCTCAGAAGCGCGTATATGACCAGCAAGTATGCGATCGTTCTGACTGCGATCAAAAATGTCTGCAACGCCTCAGCCAATCCGAGAAGTGTCGCAAGGTGAGAGACTGCGAACAAACCAAATGCAAGTCCAATGAGCAGAGCCATAACCAGTTTCTTCTTGCTGTAGACATACAGAGCCAAAAGCAATATCGTGGCGCTCAGTATCAAGTTCATTGTGACTATTGGATCCAAGCAGATCACTTCACAACAACACCTCCGGTTGCGTGACCTATTTTTATCACTTGGGCAGGCCGACTCCATGAGCAGCCGAAATGTGGCCTTGTCAGGGCGAGCAGAGTATGTGTAGGATCCCGCGGTTCTACACATGGAAGATGCGAGACGATCGTAGCAGCAGTGGCTGCGGCAGCTGCACTCATCAGTCTGGCAACGAGTCCAATGGTTGCCGCAAGCCAGACTCACCTTGGGTTCGATTCTCCACAGACCGAGTCAGCGCTAAAGCCTGAGAGATGCACGATGAGTCGCGACCCAGCGTTCAGTGTGTGCGCCTCCCGAACCCGTGGGAACGCACGCTTCACGAGTTCTAAGTCATTCCTTGTCCGGTGACTTTGTTTGCGGATCGAGAAGCGGACTGACCATGACAGATCTCTTGTGTCGCAGTCGGCTCTCTGCTTTGCGAAGCATGTCTTTGGCATTCTTGTACGTGAGCCGTTCGAAAGCCTCGCGATACGGAAGCCATTCATACCCGATATGTTCGCCGGATATCTTGACCGGCTCCTCTCCCAATGCCTCCACCAGGTAAAACACGACCTCTTTCGACACAGTCCCGCCACGTCTCCGATAGAAGTAGCTGATTCGCTCTCTGAAGTCGCTCACGAACCTGTTGTTCTTCAGCCCTGTTTCCTCGAGTATCTCCCTTCTGACCGTCTCCTCTTCCGATTCCTGCTTCTCGACGTGACCCTTTACGAAGTCCCAATGCCCCGCTTCGTAGTGCAGGAGAAGATACTTCATGCTGTTTCCGATCCGGAATATGACGGCGCCACAGGATTTCTCGTGTTCCATCTCGATCTCGTGCCTAGTCGGAAGTCGCTCGCCTACTATGATGGGAGGTATCATTTGTGCTTTCGGCCGGCGAGCTTCGTGCATGTTTGCTGGGATGATGCTGTTCTCAAATGGCCTTCGCAAGCAGGAATGACACTGCTGCCCCGGCGAGTGGTCCAATTGTCCATCCAGCTATGATTTGCCGTATGATGCGCTTGTTCATGACCGTGATCCGCTTGGCCGACGCGGCTCCTTCCATGCCTCCTATTACCACCTGAGACATGGAAATCGGTAACCCCAACTGCGTGAAGAGATGCGCAGACAAGGCCCCGCCGAACTGGGCTGATAGTGCCGTTGAGGGGCTCAAGCCCACCAGGTTGTCTGCCACGCTTCTTACCGTGCCACTGCTAAGGAAGGCTATTCCGGCTACAGCACAAACCGAGAATACAAGAGAACGCGTGAAGAGGCCTCCGAGACCTTGAGGAAACAGTCCGACGACGAGGCCAAGTGTGTTTGCGCCGAGAGTGTAGGCTGCATAGAACCCAGCCGTCAGCGTCAGAATGGCGTACAGATGGTTCAAAGCAAGGATGTCCTTCACTTTCCTTCCAAGTCGCAGGACAGCGACTTCGACCGCTGCAGAAATCGCGAATGCCAGAATCGGTGATGAAATCCAGGAGAATATCACTTCAATGGAGAACAATCCGCCGACTTGGGTGTTTGTTGCCAGTGCGAGTCCCCATGCCGCGCCGACCAGAACCTGAGACAGCGAGAGAGGAAGGCGGAGGAGTGTTACAGCTGTCATGACCAGCAAGCTGCTGACGAGAATCACGATGAGGCTGAGAGGCGGCAGCGTGGGAAGAATCTGTCCGTCCACCACGTGCGATAGCTTGTACCCTTCGAGGAGTGTGCCCAGGGTGACCCCGGCGGAGGCTATCAGTATCGCGTTGGATAACTTGACGATTCCCGCGCCGAGGCTAGCGCCGAGGCACGTCGAGAAGTTGTTTCCGCCAAGCACTGCAGAAAGCAGCATCGCAGAAGCTAGAGCTACGTATAGGTAGAGATCTGCAGTCAAAGGCGATCGCCCTGAATCTCCCTATCGCTTAGCTGGTGATGCTTGGAGAAAAGCTCATTCCGTTCGAAGCGAGGCGGGTCGTTTCGTGATCTCGGTCGCCTTGACTTTGGCGTCTGCGGTCTTGTTCAGTAGGCCATGCTTCTCGCAGTAGTAAACGAGCTCGTTGACTCTTCGTTTGCTCGATCCGGAGAGTCTGGCCATTTCGCATCCGCACAGGGGGCATCGCATTTGTGGTCGACCGAGCTCTCGATTCGATAGGGATCGAGTTATTGTTCGCCGCAGTATCTCACGCCTGCTGGATTGATAGGCCTTTCCTTGAATGAGCAGTGCTTGCACTAACGATGTATATCTACGGCGTTTTTCACGACACTGCTTTCACAACGATTGTTATGACGAGGTCGGAGCAATTCTCAGCAGCATCTGCGACATCGTCGAGCTTCAGGATCAGTTCTCTAACTTGAAGGTACGAGAATACATCGATCTGAGGTCTGCGCGCGGAAAGCCTAGAAATCAGCTCCGCCTTGATCTGGTCAACCGATTCCTCTATGCTCTCAGCCTCAAGTGCCTTGGCCACCGCAGTCTCTGCGTCAGTCCGAAGTGATTTGACTGATTCGGCGAGAGTTGCAACGCATGTGTCAATGCCTTCAACGAATCTGTGTAGCGTGGGATCTCCCTCGTAGAGACAGTCCAAAGCGCGACGTTCGACAGGAGCTTCTGAGATCACGCGAGCGGCATCCTGCGAAGCGTCTGCGATCTCATCGATTTGCTCGACCAAGTCTAGGAAGTCCTCTCTCATTCCCGCGAAGAACGCTCCTTGTGCGATCTGGATGACTGCTTCTCGATGAATGTCATCGGCCATCTTCTCGTACCTGGAGACAGTTTCAGCTTGGGTCTTGACTAGGACCCAGTTCATGTGCTCCATCGAACTGACAATCTGTTTCAGCTCCTTGGCACATTTCTGAACTATTGCGAGATGTTCAGCGACAAGATCAAGCACTCTCTTCTCTTTCTTGCCGCCAAATCGGAATTCCCTTCCGAAGGGTAAGAACTTGAATGAACGAGTCAAAGGGATTCCCTCACGATGAGTACTACAGCGAATCGGGAATGGCGCGGAGCTGTGGATAGGCTCTAGACCTTTGCGGAAGAGCGCCTGCAGGGGTTCGGAAGGCGGAGTTGTGAGAGGCGGGCTAGACCCAACCTCTCAGTTTCATCGCCTCAGCGACTCGTTGGACTGAGAGCATGTACGCGGCCATTCGCATGTTCACATTCTGTTTCACATGCATGTCGTAGACATCATTGAATGCCTTGGTCATGATCTTGTCCAATCGTTCGTGGATCTCCTCCACCGGCCAGTAGAGGCCATAGATGTTCTGTACCCACTCAAAGTATGAAACGGTCACTCCGCCGGCGTTGCACAGGAAGTCAGGAATGTCGAAGACCTTGTTCTTGAACAGGACAGCATCAGCCTCGGGTGTTGTCGGACCGTTGGAAACTTCAGCAACGATCTTCGCCTTGATCTGGGATGCGTTCTTGCCAGTTATGACGCTCTCAAGTGCTGCAGGAACCAAGATGTCACATTGCAGTTCGAGCAGGCCCTCGTTTGTGATTGCTTTCGTGCCCGGGAATCCGACCACGCTTCCGGTCCTCTGCTTGTGCTCGAGCACGCCCTTTGGGCCGAGTTGCTTCTCACTCAGTATTCCTCCTTTCGAGTCGCTCACCGCAACAATTCGGGCTCCCATTTCCTGCAGTAGTATGGCCGCGTATGATCCTGCGTTTCCGTAGCCTTGGATTGCGACTGTGGCATCCTTGAGGGGGATACTGAGTCTCTTTGAAGCTTCACGTATCGTGTATACGGCTCCGCGTGCTGTTGCGTCTCCTCTTCCCTGTGATCCACCCAGTGGTATTGGCTTGCCAGTGATGACGCCTGGCGCGTTGTATCCTTTGATCTTGAAAAACTCATCCATCATCCACGCCATGATTTGTGGATCCGTGTAGACATCGGGTGCGGGTATGTCGAGCTCAGGCCCGATTATTGCGCCGATAGCGTCGATGTACGCTCGGCTGAGTCTCTCCAGTTCGCCACGAGACATCTGCTTCGGATCACAGATCACTCCTCCCTTTCCTCCGCCAAGGGGTATACCGACACAGGCGGTCTTCCACGTCATCCACGCCGCCAGAGCCTTGACAGTGTCGATCGTCTCTTGTGGGTGGAACCGGATTCCTCCCTTGCACGGGCCACGTGCGTCGCTGTGTTGAACTCTGAAGCCTTTGAAGGTCTTGACTTGCCCATTGTCCATCCTTACTGGAAACGTAACCTCTAGTACACGTTTCGGTTCTCTCAGAAGGCTGTGGACGGCGGGATCCAATTTCAGTAGCTTAGCAGCCATGTCGAGCTGCTCTTGCGCAATCTTGAACGGGTTCAGTTCTTCCGTCAAGCATGATCATCCCGTTCCGTTGAGTCCAAGAGGGCGCTCTTAATCATTGCTAGGGGCCGGTGAATCGATCGAGCGTCATCTTGTCTCCTGGTGATTGAGAGAACCTACCCTCGATATGATCCTGTATTCTCTTTAGAGTCATGTCGTGTTTCTTCTCTGAAAGCCCGAGCATCTTCATCGCTTGAATGCAGTTCTCGGGGGCGTAGCCTCGGAAGTGATTGTTGAAGATGCCAATGGTCTGTTTGGTGTTGGTGCGCATTTCTTCTATCTTTGGCAACCAGTCAGTGAGTTGGTCTTGTGTGTAACGGTAGTCGTACCAGAGTCTGTCTCCTCTACCGTGCCAGCGTATGTATCCGATATCTGAAGTCACATGAACCTCAGGTGGGAGAAGCGGCTCATCGACCACACAATAGGCGGCGTTGTACTTGGTCAGGATTGCCCATGTGCTGGATTCCAGCCACGATGGGTGCCTGAATTCGACCGCGTAATCGTATCTTCTTGGCAGCGTCGCGAGGAATCCTTCAAGCAGGTCGTCATTCCGCTTTAGCGATGGTGGCAACTGAACAAGCATGCACGCCATCTTGTCCCGAGAAAGTAGAGGGTCGAATAGTTCGCAGAACGAGTCGAGCTTTCTCTGCGCGTCCTCATCGAGCCTAAGACGAAGCTCATGCGTGAATTCCCTGTTTAGCTTCGCGCTGAAGAGAAAACCTCGCGGAGTGTATCTTGTCATTCCAAGTATGGTTCCTTTCTCCGGAAACCTGTAGAAAGATGAGTCTATTTCCACAGTATCGAAAACCGATGAGTACTGTCGAAGCATGCTCTTGTCAGGATCATACAGGGGGCCAATCCATTCCTTGTAGGACCAACCAGCACATCCGAGTCGAATGGCAGCCAGTGGTATCTCAGGATTGTCCACGGATCATATCGCCTGCTGGTGTTGTCTGGGCTGGTTGTGCTTTCTGTGTCTTGCAGTTTGCAGGCAACCCTTAAAGAACTTCGGGGGAGGTCTGTTCAGAGTCAGCTGAGACTGGTAGAGCTAGCGTGCGATACGGACAACTTGCGGAAGTCCTTGAGGGTATCGAGGGGACATCAAAGAGGCTAGAGATGACGGATCTTCTAGTCAAGTTGCTCAAGGAGACCCCCAGAGAGCTTGTTGACAAGGTCGTCTATTTGACTCAGGGTAAGCTCCATCCCGACTATGTCGGAGTCGAGCTGGGCATGGCGGAGAAACTCGTCGAGAAAGCCATCTCATTCGCTTCAGGCCGTACGATGGCTGAAGTCGAGTCTGCATTCAACCGAAGCGGGGACTTGGGCGTCGCTGCGCTGGAGATGTTGAAAAAGAAAAGGCAATCCACCCTCATGAAGAAGCAGCTCACCGTCGAATCAGTGTATGACACCCTTGACAAGATCGCTCATGCAGCAGGCGGTCGTTCCGTTGACGTGAAGGTCAAGCTTCTCTCGAGTCTCCTGACTGACGCAAGCCCAGAGGAGGCAAAGTTCGTCACTCGAATGGCTCTTGGCAGACTGAGAGTCGGGATCGCAGATATGACGATCCTTGACGCGCTTGCGATCGCATACGCGGGAGGGAAGGAGTTCAGTGATCTCTTCGAGAGAGCCTACAATCTCTCGTCAGATCTCGGGTACGTGGCAAAGACGGTAGCACTGTACGGGGTCGATGGAGTGAAGGACTTCAAGATTTCGCTCGACCGTCCTGTAAGGCCCATGCTGTGTGAACGTCTCTCTTCTGCCGAAGAGATTCTCGCCAAGCTTGAAGGTAAGGGATCTGCTGAATACAAATACGACGGCCTTCGGATCCAAGCACACGTCTCCAAGAAGAAGGTCCAGCTGTTCTCAAGGCGACTGGAAAACATAACAAGCCAATTCCCTGATGTCGCAGAGAACCTGAGATCAGCGGTCATGATAGATCAGGCGATTCTCGAAGGAGAATGCGTTGCCGTAGACCCAAACACGGGCGACATGCTTCCATTCCAAGTAGTTTCACAGAGAAGAGGGCGCAAGCACGAGATTGAAGCCATGGCAGAGGAAGTACCCGTGACGGTCTTTCTTTTCGACATACTGTATGCTGGGGGCCGTGACTTCACGATGACCCCCTACCTGGAACGACGAAAGGAACTGACTGAAATTGTGAGAAAGTCGGACGAGGTCCGAGTTGCTGAGCAATTGCTCACGAAGGACCCGGAAGAACTGGAACGCTACTTCGACAGAGCCGTGTCACTGGGATGCGAGGGTCTGGTTGTCAAGAGTGTTGGCGACGGGTCGGTCTACCAAGCGGGGGCGCGTGGTTGGCTTTGGATCAAGTACAAGAGGTCATACAAGGCAGAGGTGGCTGACACCTTTGACTTGGTTCCTGTCGGCGCGTTTCACGGGAGGGGTAAGCGAGGAGGAACCTACGGCGCACTCTTGATGGCGGTCTACAACACGGACGCCGACCAATTCGAAACGATATCAAAGCTCGGAAGCGGTTTCACAGACGAGGACTTGCAGAGACTGCCGGAACTCCTTGACAAGGATCTGATTCGTCACCCGCATCCCAGAGTCAACACCGAGATGAAAGCCGATGTCTGGTTCACCCCGGCTCGAGTGCTCGAAGTGTCTGCAGATGAGATCACCTTATCACCGCTGCACACATGTGCTCTGGGTACTTTGAGGCGCGGAAGTGGCCTGGCGCTCAGATTTCCCAGATTCACCGGCAGGTATCGCGACGACAAGTCGCCGGAGGACGCCACAACGACGAAGGAAACTCTTGAGACCTATCATAGGCAGTTGAAGAAGATCGAGACGGAAGGACAGGCGAGTTGAAGATCATCATCGCCTATGCACTGCCATTTCGCGATGATCTTGGTGTGAAGGAAGAGACATACGATCTGGAGCGAGATTCCGTAACAGTCGCAGAAGTGTTGGACATGATTGCGCGCAAGCATCCATCGATGAGGAGATTTGTGGATGCAAGTAGTGACGAGGTACAGAGGCGTCATCTGGCCGTAGCAGTGAACTCGCAAATGGGAAAGCTCTCTGATCACGTCCGCGATGGGGACAGAATCAGGCTTCTGCTCCCAGTCATAGGTGGTTCGGAAACATGAAAGGATCTACCGGAGGGTACGCCGGGAGTATCCTGCACGTGGATCTCTCAAAGCGCACCCACCACATCGAGGAACCTGCGCCCGAGGAGATGCGTGCATACATCGGAGGCAGCGGCCTAGCCTCAAAACGTCTATGGGAAATGACACCTAGCGCGACAGATCCCCTCGGGCCGGAAAACGTTCTCATCTTTATGACGGGGCCACTCACAGGAACGAAGGTTCCGCTTTCTGGTCGCCACGAGGTGGTAGCGAAATCCCCGCTGACTGGCATCTACGGAGAAAGCGACGCAGGGGGCGAGTGGGGCGCAGAACTGAAGAGAGCCGGCTTCGACGGGATCATAGTCACAGGCAAATCAGCCAAGAGCACCTACCTCTGGATCAACGAAAGTGGGTTGGAGTTCCGCGACGCCGAGCATCTCTGGGGGATGGATACCTATGATGCCGGTGACGTGCTGAGACGAGAGACAGATCAGAAGGCAACAGAGGCATCGATAGGCCCGGCAGGAGAGCGCCTTGCCCTCATAGCTGGGGTCATGCACGGCGGGAGAGACTGCAGACCCGCGGGTAGATGCGGACTCGGCGCGGTGATGGGGTCGAAGCACCTCAAGGCCGTCGTTGTGAGAGGAGAGGGCGAGATTCCTATTGCTGATGAGAAACAGCTCACGGCAACGACAAGAACGCTGGCACCAGAGATTGTGAAGAACACGAAGCGACTTTCGGATTACGGCACGAGCCAGATAATGACAGCTCTCGAGGAATTCGGCAATCTGCCGATAAAGAACTGGAAACGAGGAAGCTGGAAGGCAGGCGCGGAGAAACTATCAGGAGTCACACTCGCCAAGACGATCCTCAAGTCAAAGTACTACTGCAAAGCGTGCATCGTGGGCTGCGGCAGGACAGTGGCGATCAGTCAAGGTGAATATGCAGGGGTCGAAGGAGCCGGCCCGGAATATGAGACCACAGCACTGCTGGGATCTAATCTCTTGCTAGATGACTTAGAGGCAGTTGCAAAGGCTCACGAGCTCTGCAATAGATACGGCCTCGACGTAATATCCACTGGAGGCGTGATCGGATTCGCCATGGAGGCAGCTGAACGAGGGATTCTCACGAACTCGCAGTCGGAGGAGGTCAGTCTCAAGTGGGGAGACGGAGAATCAATCGTCAAGCTAGTGGATAGGATCGGTCGCCGTGAAGGCATCGGAAACATGCTCGGCCAGGGAGTCATGCGGACCGCGGCAGAACTTGGGAAAGGCTGTGAAGCATTTGCCCTTCACGTAAAGGGGCTCGAGCCTCCCGGCCACGATCCCCGTGCGTACAATAGCTTGGGAGTCGGCTATGCGACGGCCAATCGCGGAGCATGCCATCTCCAAGGAATGTCATACGCGTTCGAGCGGTCTGTAACGATGCCGGAGTTCGGCATGAACGAAGTTCAAGACAGGTTCGGAGTCGCAGGCAAGGGAGAGCTCGTCGCAAAGAGCCAGGACCTAATGTCTCTCTTTGACTCCCTCAAGTTGTGCAAATTCTTACTCTATGGCGGCGTGAAGGTGAAGCATATGCTGGAATGGCTCAATGCCGTCACAGGATTCTCCATGGGTCAGGCAGAGTTTCTGAAAGCCGGAGAGCGTATCTACAACCTCAAGCGGATGTACAACGTCAGATGTGGGATCACCAGAAAAGACGATGTGATCCCAGTGAGAATGCTTCATGAGAAACGAGGGGAAGGCGGATCGGCAGACAACCTTCCACCGTTTGACGATGTGCTCGAAGAATACTACACGTACCGCGGCTGGGACAAGAACGGCGTGCCGACGAATGCGAAACTGCGAGAGCTAGGACTCGAGCAGGCAGCCCCTTACAAGTAGTTGCATTGCCGAATCGCTATCCGATCGACTAATATCAGCAAGTTGGTCAGTCACTCACTGGAAGTCCTGTTCGTTGTCATCCAGCAAGATCATCTCACATGTCCTTGAGAGAATCAAGAGCAAGGAGTTCAGGGGCCCAACTCGAGTCACGCAGGCCGCGCTGAAAGCTCTTAGTGAAGCCTCTCAGGCCTCCGACTGTTCCTCTCCCCGAGGATTCTTGGATGAACAAGTCTCGTTTGGCGATCTACTGGTTAAGACACGCCCGACTGCCATTCTTCTCGCTAACGGCGTGCGACTGGTAATGGAAGCGACCAAGAAAGGCGCAGACCAGGGATTGGATGTCCCACGGCTTCGGAATGTTGTCTCTAAGACGGTGGATTCCTTTCTTGCTCAGATTCACGAATCCGTTGAGCGAATCGGTGAGATCGGAGCGAGAAGGATACGAAGTGGAGACACGGTTCTCTGCTATGGCCACAGCACATCCGTTCTATCGATTATTGCGAAAGCGCAGGAACAAGGGAAAGGTGTGAAAGTGATCGTTAGTGAAGCTCGGCCTGAGCTCGAAGGCCATTCGATGGCTAAGGAATTCCTGAGACTCAACGTGCCGACAACCATGATCATCGACTCCGCGGTATCACACTTCATGAAAGATGTGGATCGCGTTCTGACTGGCGCGGACGCCGTTACGGCGAACGGGGCAGTGATCAACAAGATTGGCACCTCCACGATCGCGGCGATCGCTCACTACTCAAGAGTGAATGTCTTCGTCGCGGCAAGCATCCACAAGTTCAGTCCGGAGACGATGTTCGGTGAGTTGGTCGAAATAGAGGAGCTGGATCCATCACTCGTGATTCCTGCGCGGGAGATGTCGGAGTTCAAAGGGATGCAAATACGCAATCCAGCTTTCGATGTCACTCCACCAGAGCACGTTGACCTAGTAATCACCGAGCGAGGAGTCATCCCGCCACAGGGAGCGATCATGGTACTGCGCCAAAACGAAAACAGGGCTCTTAGCGCAGGCCTCCCGAGTTCTTGAGGATATGACCCAAGAGAGTTGAGAAGATGCACAGTACAGGAATTCCTCGCGAAGCCAAGCAGATAGCTGAAGACATTAGGGACATGAAGATCAGAGGTGCCGGGGAACTTGCGAGGGCAGCTGTCAGGGCGCTCATGATCGCATGTCAAAGATCGAGCGCGAAGAACGCTCATGATTTCCTAGATGATCTTCGAGCTGCTGCAAGGGCATTACTTGAGACAAGGCCCACTGCGGTGTCGTTGCCAAATGGTATTCGCTACGTCATGCACCGAGTCAATCAGGCCGGTCGGACAACTCATGACGTTGAACAGCTGCGCTCAGTCGGCATAAGGGCTGCAGAAGAGTTCATCGCGAATTCCAACACTGCGATCGAACGGATCGGAGAGATAGGGGCACGTCGGATCAAAGATGGCGACGTACTGCTGACTCACTGCAACAGTTCTGCAGCGATTTCTGTGATCAAGGCCGCTTGGCAGATGGGCAAGCGTATCCATGTTTACGCCACTGAGACTCGACCCCGATTTCAAGGCAGGCTGACTGCCGGGATCCTGCTTGAGGCAGGAATACCTGTGACGATGATTGTTGATAGTGCAGCAAGGTATTTCATGAAAGATATTGACAAGGTAATCGTTGGTGCAGACGCTGTATCAGCCAACGGAGCCGTTGTCAACAAGATCGGAACGTCAATGATCGCTCTGGCGGCAAAGGAGTCTAATGTGCGTATGTTCGTTGCCGCGGAGACCTACAAGTTCAGTCCCGAGACTATGATCGGTGAAGTTGTCGCGATTGAGGAGAGAAGCACGGATGAGGTCATAAACAGTGCAGAGCTAAGGAAACTGCCGAACGTAGAAGTGAAGAATCCCTCCTTCGACGTGACTCCGGCCGAATACATTGACCTCATTATCACCGAGAAGGGAATAACGCCGCCGCAGGGTGCCATTCTGGTCTTGCAGGAAGTCATGGGCGCCATCACTCCTGAGGAGCTTGAAGAGTACAAGACGTTCACGCTAGCAGAAGTGGACTAGGCACGGCGAAAACAAGCTTACGCAGCGTGAGTCGTGATCAAAGCTTATCCACATGAGAGCAGAAGACCGACCAGTGTCAGAATTGAGGATCATTGGAGGAAGTGGTGGACGTGTCATTGCGACGCTGGTCGCACGTGACCTAGGTCTCCGAGTCTCTCACGCGGAAATCAAGAGATTCCCAGACGGGGAGAGGTACATTCGCATCAACGAAGATGTCGCAAATCAAGACGTCGTTATTGTTCAATCAATTCACCACGAACCAGACGAGCTCCTCTTCGAATACTTCCTCCTCTGCGACACGGTCAGGGATTTGGGAGCCAGGAGGGTAGTCGCTGTTCTTCCATACTTCGCGTATGCAAGACAAGACAGCCGTTTCAATCCAGGAGAGGCCGTGAGCTTCAGAACTGTAGCGAAACTCATTGAGGATGTCGGTACGGCGGAGTTGTACTCGGTAGACATGCACCAGCACCGAGTCGAGAAGGCCAGTGACCTGTTCAGAATCCCTGTGCACAATCTGACGGCCGCGCCACTATTGACCCAGTATGTCAAGTCGACCATCTTGCTCGAGAAACCGGTCGTTGTGGGACCTGATGAGGAATCCGAGCAGTGGGCATCTGTGGCGGCTAAGGCAATCGGCGCCGATCATGATGTGCTTGAGAAGAAGAGACTCGGTGCTGACAAGGTGGAGATTACGCCTCGATCTCTGGCGGTTCGCGATCGGGATGTGCTGCTCATCGACGACATCATCAGCACGGGAGGCACGATCGTGGAGGCTACCAAGATACTAGAGAACCAGGGCGCACGACGAGTGATCGTTGCATGTACTCATCCAATACTAGCTCAGGATGCTCTAGCCAAGATCTACGAGGCAGGAGCGGAAGTCGTCATCGGGACGGACACAGTTCCGAGCCCCATCAGCTACGTTTCGGTTTCCCCACTCATCGCTGATGCGATCAGGAGAAGCTAGTCCGGCTCGCACAAGAAATCTGCTTGATCATTTGACGCTACACAAGGTTTTTCTCGGTAGAGCGATCGCTACCGGTTGAGTCTGTCTCGAATTGTCGAAGTTTCAAGCAGGAGTCACACAATACTCTAAGCGTTATCTTGAACTCGGATACCGGCCGGAAGAGACCGAACTTCTGATCGCATTCAGGGTGACGCCCAGGCCTGGCACTTCAATGGAAGAGGCTGCGTCGGCGGTTGCGGCAGAATCCTCAGTTGGCACTTGGACTGAGGTTGAACTTGGAAACGACGCGAAGTACAGCAAGTTCAAAGCCAGAGTCTACCGGATCGAGAAAGACATCGCCTACATATCCTACCCTCTCATTCTCTTCGAAGAGAACAGCATACCAAACATCCTGAGCAGCGTTGTCGGCAATGTCTTCGGTTTCAAGGCAGTGAGCGCCCTACGCATCGAAGACATGCACATTCCGCTGGAGTTGGTGAACAGCTTCCCTGGCCCAATGTACGGAATCGACGGCGTTCGCAAGAAACTGGGTGTGAAAGATCGCCCTATGACGGGATCCACGGTGAAGCCAAAGCTGGGCAACAGTCCGAAAGAGCACGCCTCCATCGCCTACAACACGCTTCGTGGTGGCATCGACACCGTCAAGGATGATGAGAATCTCAACAGCCAGAGCTGGAGCAACTTCTATGCTCGCGCGGACGAAACACTAGCCGCCGTCGAGAAGGCCGAGAAAGAGACAGGCGAGAGCAAGGGCTGGTGGGCAAACGTCACTGCAGGTGACACAGAGGAGATGCTGAAGCGCTGCGACTACATTGCAAAGAAAGGAGGGAAATTCGTCATGATCGACTACCTTACAGCCGGGTTCGCAGCCGTAGCGTCTCTGAGAAAACGCACTGGCGAGTTGGGCTTGGCTCTCCACTGCCACAGGGCCATGCATGCAGTTATCGATCGCCAATCCAATCACGGAGTAGAATTCAAGGTTCTAGCCAAATGGGCGCGCCTAGTCGGCGTAGACCACATACACACTGGGACCGGAGTAGGCAAACTAGAGGGCGAATTCCAAGCACTCAAGGACAGATGCAATCTCATGCGCAAGAACTACACGCCGAAAGAGGGCGGATTGTATTTCGATCAACCATGGAGCAATCTCAAGACCGTCGTGCCAGTAGCCTCCGGGGGCCTGCATCCAGGGCATGTCTGGAAAGTGTACGAGACATACGGTAATGACGCGTTCTTCCTGTTCGGGGGAGGTTGTCACGGACACCCTGGCGGAAGTCACGCCGGTGCAAGAGCCGTTAGAGCTGCCGTGGAGGCGGCCGCGGCTGGAATTAGCCCCCAAGAGGCAGCAAAAGGAAGCAAGGAACTGCAGCAAGCTCTCGAGCTTTGGGGTGGAGTGAGTTTCTAACCGCTCCTCGGTCTCCGGTTTCCTAAGACTCTACCGGCCGCTCGGCTCTAGGCGACCACGCTCCAGCGTTCTGTCGTGCATGTTCCGATCTATCTCACAGTTTCTGCTAGGCCACTTTTTGATGGAACCCTTGCAGTTCCTCTCGATCAGAACGCTGGGCGATCCTTGAACGACATTCAGAGTCCACAGCGGTCAGCTGGCTTCGCGGAGATAGTCGCAGCAGGTCGTCGAACATGGACTCTCTATACGGCAGAGTTATCAGAGGTTCATTTCTACGTTCAACGCCGAGTAGAAACGATGGCCTCCGCCTTTGATGCACCCAAGATCGTCATTTTGGAGGGACTCTGCAAGGGGTGCAGGATCTGCGTCGAGTTTTGCCCGGTCAAGATCCTGAAGATAAGCGGCCGCATGACCAAAAAGGGTGTCTATCCCCCGGAGGTCGTTGGCCCAGAGAAGTGTACGGGATGCAGGATCTGCCAGTATTATTGCCCCGATCTTGCGATATATGTCGTCGGGAGGTCTAGGACTTCGCCCTCGTGAGATCTGGAACTTGCTTCATGCAGGGAAACGAAGCCTGCGCACTCGGTGCTGTTGCGGCAGGATGCCGATTCTTCGCCTTCTACCCGATCACCCCGGCAGGTGAGATTGCAGAGAAGATGTCTCAGCTTCTGCCGAAGGCTCGTGGTGTCTATATTCAGATGGAGGATGAGATCGCGGCGATCGGGAGTGTGATCGGGGCTTCATGGGCGGGCCTCAAAGCGATGACTGCGACTTCGGGCCCCGGGTTCAGCCTTATGCAGGAGAACATCGGGTACGCCGTGATGACTGAGACTCCGTGCGTGATTGTCGACGTGCAACGCGCAGGGCCAAGCACCGGAATCGTCTCGGCTCCGATGCAGGGCGACGTCGTCCAAGCGAGGCACGGCAGCCATGGCGAGTATGCGATAATTGCCCTAGCACCATCCTCGGCTCAGGACATGTTAAGCATGACAATCCGTGCGTTCAACCTGTCTGAGCAGTATAGGACGCCTGTGATCGTGCTTGCCGACGAGACGGTTGCCCACATGCGTGAAGAAGTGGTCATTCCCGAAGAAGAGTCTCTGAGGATCGTCAGCAGGAAGATCCCGTCGAGTCAAGAGGAGGCCGCTCGCGCGTTCCTCAGTCCGTCCGTCGCCCCGATGCCTGTCTTTGGAAGGGGGTTCTCTGCGCATGTGACCGGCTCATCACATGACGAGTACGGAAAGCGGGAAGCAAGTGCACCGGAGGCAATCGACAAGATCGTTCGAACAATCAGCGAAAAGATAGAATCGCACACGGCAGAGATCTCCGAGACAGAGGAAGTGTTACTGGATGATGCTAGGGTCGCGCTTGTTGCTTACGGGAGCTGCGTCAGGACTGCAGAGTATGTTGTGAAGCGGGCTCGAGAGAAGGGAATCCACGTGGGCCTGCTTAGATTGAAGGGACTCTGGCCCTTCCCCTCACGGGCCGTAAGCGAGGCACTCGCGTCCATCCGTCAAGTCATCGTGCTGGAGAACAATCTAGGCCAATTGCTGCCAGAAATCGAAAGAGCCGCACCCGCCGGGACGGAGACGACCTTCCTTCCGCCGGAAACTATCGCAACCTTGCATAGGCCCGACTATGTTCTGCAGCATGTGGTGGAGGCTGCCAACAAGTGATAACAGAAGCCGAAAGCCATCCCTTGGCCAAGTACCTGCGAAAGGGAGCGCAACCTCACACACACTGCGCTGGTTGTGGCAACGGGATTGTTGCGCAATCGTTTCTGAGAGCTGTCGACCAAGCGGGGATTCCGATGAACCGGATCGTCTGCGTCGCTGGCATCGGATGCAGTGGTTGGATCCCCAGTCCATTCTTCGACGTTGACACCCTACACGTGACTCACGGCAGGCCAATCGCGTTCGCTACTGGCGTGAAGCTTGCCAATCCGGAGCTGGAGGTCGTTGTCTTCACGGGCGATGGCGACTGCTCGGCGATCGGTGGGAATCATCTCATACACGCCGCCCGGAGGAACATAGGCGTCAAAGTGATTTGCGTCAACAACATGATCTACGGAATGACGGGGGGAGAAGTGGCTCCCACGACGCCGCGAGGGATACGTACCACTACAACACCCTTCGGGAACTTGGAGAGGCCGTTTGACCTTTCGAAGCTTGTCATAGCCGCCGGTGGCACGTATGTTGCGAGGTGGACCACCTACCATGTTGCCGGGGTTGTTGCTGCGATGAAGGAGGCGTTGACCAGGAAGGGATTCTCATTTCTTGAAGTGATGTCGCAATGCCCCGTCCACTACGGTCGAAGGATCGGCATCACTGACCCCGTCGAGATGATGCGCTGGTTCCAGAAACAGTCCATCACACTCGAGAAGGCTCGCGAAATGAGCGAGCAAGAACTGTCTGGCAAGTTTGTCATCGGGAAGTTCATCGACATCGATGTCCCGGAACTCAGCCAACTCTACGCAGAGCAGTTCAAGGTGGCCAGCCGTGAGTCGAACTGAAGTCAGAATTGCTGGATTCGGCGGGCAGGGCGTGATCCTAGCAGGAATTGTCCTGGGACATGCTGCGGCAGTCCACGAAGGCAAGAAGGCTGTACAGACTCAATCGTACGGTGCCGAGACAAGAGGTGGCGCGGCTCGCTCAGAAGTGGTGATCTCAAATGAGAAGATCGACTACCCGAAGGTGATCTCGGCTGACATCACGATCGCAATGTCCCAAGAGTCCTTTGAGAGATATGGAGCCGACCTGAGATCCGGGAGCCTTCTATTTGTTGACGCAGATCTTGTACCGAGACTCGCGGAAGCAACCAAAGGCACAGTCTACCGTGTTCCCGCAACAAAGATGGCTGCGGAGGAATTCAAGAAGACGCTCGTTGCCAACATGGTCATGCTCGGAGCCGTCGCCTCAGTCACCGGAGTGGTCAGGCTTGGCAGTCTCAAGAAGAGCATTGGGGACATAGCGCCTAAGGGATCGGCGGACCTGAACATGCAGGCGTTGGACCAAGGATTCGAATGGGCGAATTCACATCTCAAGGCCAAGCGCAGTGACTGAACTATCTCTGACCATATCTCTCGAGAATGCTCCTCCTGATACGTCGGACTTCCTCGGCCGGCAGCTCCACAAGATCTCCAAGCAGGTTGCCATACAGGTTCACAGTGGCCGTGTATTCCACACTCAAGGCCGTGTCGAAAGCCTCCCGGAGTGTTGTGCCCACGGTAACGAGGCCATGATTCTGCATGATCACCGCGTTGCCTGAACCAAGAGCTTCAAGGGTAACCTCGCCCAACTCCTCAGTGCCAGGAGTGACATAACGTGCGATTGGCACTCGTCCTCCAGCCACGCCCGCCAACTCTATCGTGGTCACCTGAAGTTCCTTGTTCGTCACAGCATAAGCCATAGACATCGGAGAATGTGCGTGCACAATGCCGTTCACGTCCGGTCTCCTCCTATAGATGGAGCAGTGCATCGGAGTCTCAGTCGAAGCTCGCAGCTTGCCTCCAACTCTCTCGCCACTGAGATTCACCGTCACAAGATCGTCAGGCTTCAGTTCCCCTTTCGAAAGGCCGCTCGGTGTCACGTGGATCAGGCTTGAGGCTGGTTCTCTTGCGCTCAGGTTGCCCGGAGCATACGCTCCAAGAAATAGAGCAAGACCGGATTCATTCATCTCCCGGCCTATCTCACAGATCTTCCGCTTGATGTGATGCTCGCCATCGGTGTGGGTTTCACCTCTGCGTATGAGTCTTTGCCATGGTCTGAGATTCTGCTTGATCATGCCTCGTTTCACGACCGACATGCAACACGGAGCATACGGCGAGTCTCTGATACCGCAGTCGTCAGGCGTGGTATTAGTCTTGACCAAGCTGAAAGGGTTAGCTTCCAAGCGCCCTGATTCTCTGGACGAGTTTCGGGACGACTTGGTACAGATCTCCGACTATCCCGTAGTCGGCTATTTTGAAGATTGGCGCTTCCTTGTCCTTGTTGATCGCCACAATCAGTTTCGAGCCAAGAACTCCAACTGTGTGTTGTATCTGTCCTGAGACTCCGATCGACACGTGGAGTTTCGGCTTGCATCTCTTGCCAGAGATTCCCACCATTCGGTCCTCTGAGATCCAATGGTAGTCAGAGGATAATGCACGAGTGCAGCCCAGTTCTCCTTTCAGCGCGGCGCAGAGTTCATTGACCATCGTTAGGTCGTCCTTGTTGGATACGCCCTTACCGACGCATACGAGGATCTCAGCGGACTCGATGTCGACCGACTCGCCGACCTTCTTCTTCCTCTCCACAGGTTGTACTCGTCGAGCGGGGATCTTGAGATCCAGAACCTGGATCTTGCCCTGCACTGCGGAAGGCTGAGCCTCGAAGGTTCTGGGCATCACTGAAACAACTTTCTTTGTCGTCTTGATGATTTCAGATGATACTGTGTTTCCTCCGAGCGCATACCTGTTGATCACTAGCTGGCCATCCTTTGAGTCCAATCCAATCGCGTCAGTCACGCATCCTGCCTGAAGCTTCTGTGCGACGCGTCCGGCTGTCTCTTTGCCGAGCCGAGTCGAATTGATCAGGAGAACGTCAGGTCCGCTCTCTTTGGCGATCTCGAACAGAATGCGAGCGTACGTCTCCGCGTCTAGCGTTTCTCCGCCGCTGCTGGGAACTGCTAAGACGTTTTGTGCTCCATGCTCGAAATATGAGTGAGCTCTCTTGTCACTGTCGCCTCCAAGGAGCAGCGCAGACAGTTCCAGGTTGAAGGCTTTACAGAGCTCGCGGCTCTTTGTGAGAAGCCCGAAGGCGCCTTCGTCGGTCTCCGAGCTTACAAGAATTCCGGGGGTCATGGTAGGGCTCCCTCCTTGCGGATAGCGTCAAGCAGTTTCCCAGCCGCTTCATCCGGCTCTCCTTCGAAGATGATGCCTTTGCGCTCCTGTTGAGGTGCCAAATTGCTGACGACTTGGATCGCAGACGCTTGCAAGCCGACCTTTGCTGCGTCGAGTCCGAGGTCTCTCAGTGTCCATGTCTGCATCGGCTTCTTTGACGCCCTGAGAATCTGCGTCAGTGGCGCTCTCCGTGGTTTGTTGATCTCGCTCGTGACCGAGACCACCAAAGGCATATTGGTCTTCACAACCTCGAGTGCTGCTTCAATATCCCGGGTTGCCGTGACACTGCTTCCCTCGATGAACAGTTCTCTAACATACGTGATCTGAGGGACGTTGAGTATCTCAGCGATCCTTGAGCCAATCTGCCCCGAGTAATTGTCCGTGGATCCCTCTCCGACCAGTATGAGGTCATGCTGGCCGATCTTCTCGATCGCCTTTGCTAGGGTGGCTGCTGAACCGGCTGTGTCTGATCCCTCACTCGCGGGGTCGATGACCATGCAAGCCTCGTCGGCTCCCATTGCGAGCGCCTCGAGGATCGTGTCCTTTAGTTTCACAGAGCCTACTGACAGAACCGTAACCTTGGCTCCGTGCTTCTCTTTCATCCTCACAGCCTCTTCAAGCGCGTTCTTGTCCATGTCGCCGAAGAGAACTGGTAGGCCCTCTAGGACAGGCTCACGAGTGTCGCGCTTGATCCTGATCTGTTGGAGGTCGACAACCTGTTTCATGCATGCTATGATGTGCAACTTACTTCGTCGATGCACATGGGTTGTGGGCGCTATAAGATGTGCTGGCGGTGGCCATGGTCAACTCTCCTAAGTGTTGATTCTCCTAGCGAATATGCACGGTATTGATTCCGTCGCGGCACAAGAAGCGCCTTGCTGTCCAGTTGTGAATTGCTGGTTGGGCGTCTTGGCCTGGTTCTGGTGTCGCATAACGATTGGCGCTGTTTCGAGCGGATTACGGCTATCATGGGCCACAGTTTCGGTCACCTTTGCGTCCGCCACGACCCCTGAATTTCGTTTGGAGATACTGTGATTTCCTCAAAGAGACGAGGTGTTGGATCACGTCCCAGGGTCTGGCGCCGGGGGAGCGCACAGCCACGAAGGTTCAGTGCCGAGACCGTGACTGTCCCCTCTAGAGTATGGCGAGAAACCGGAGTGGGGATATGGGCTCTCATGCGGGAAATGGAACAGGGGTTCAACATAGCAAGTTGGTTCGTGTGCGATCGCACGGTTGTGGGGCCTGCGATCGCGGTGACAGAGTGTTGTCAGTGCATGGCGGTGATGCTCGAGAGAAGCACTGGTGATTCGAGTCCGACAGGGACGTTGCTGGTGCCGTCGCACTCATTTTCCAACCCCTCCCGGGCGATACCGGACAAAGGCTTTTGGTCAGATAGTGAATACCCAAGGCGGAGCCCTCAAGTGTATGCTGGAAGCCATCAGGCGTTTCAGAAGGCACCTCAAGATTTCTGGCGTTTCAGGCATCTCGCGACGCTACTTCGTGATGAACTCCTTTGACGGAGCCATGACCATGCTTGGGGTTATTGTTGGCGCTCATACCACCGGCGCCAGCGACCCGAGGATAGTAATCGGCGCAGGTCTAGGGGCGACCGTCGCGATGGGAATGTCCGGGTTCTCGGGCGCCTACTTGACCGAGAGAGCGGAGAGGATGCGCCGTCTGAGGGGGCTGAAAAAGGCGATGCTGTCGGACATGCGGAGTTCCGTCCATGCAAAGGCAGCACACGCGGCTTCTCTATGGGCTGCCTTCGTGGATGGCATTTCTCCGGCCTTGGCCGCAGCGATTCCCATGACGCCCTACGCTTTATCGCTTCTCCACATCCTCTCATTGGAACAAGCATTTCTGGCTTCCATGGCTCTCATAATGACAACGCTATTCGGCCTCGGCGCGTTCCTGGGCAGAATCTCCAAAGAGAATGCGTTAATCTCAGGTTTGAGGATGATCATTGTTGGTGCTGCCACAGCATTCATCGTGTTGGTCTTGAGAGCCATTCCAGCGTAGCTCGCCTAGTCTGTGAACTTCGGCGCCCGGCAGCCTCATATATGGTGGAGCCACGCAATAGGGAGCAAAGTGCGGACGAAGACTCAGAAGGGCTTGGTGCACCCGACGATCAAGAAGATGGTTCTAGATGTCCTCAAGCCTCACGAGCCACCCATCTACGAGCTGGCTTCCAAGCTAGCGTCACTTCGCGGAATTGATCACGTGAGCATATCGCTTGCTGAAATCGACCAGAGCACTGAGAGCATCAAGATATCAATAGACGGCAGCGATATCAACATAGATTCCGTGAAGCGCAGCCTCGAAGAACTAGGCGCAGTCATACACAGCGTAGATGAGGTTGCGGTGGCCAAGAGAATGAAGTAGCTCTGTGTGGAGTCGATCTCCTTCTGTTCTTGGACGGTCAGTTGGCTTGATGAGTGGTTGTGTACTTACTTCCTGGGGGTCGATGTTGATCGTCTTTAGGCATGCAAATTGTATGCATGGCCTTGTTGCGTCGTTCTTCCTTCGTTTCGCTCGCCCACCTTTGCTGCAGACTATCGCATGTCGCTCGCCTTGGCTACTCAATCGTCTCCACCTTCTCCAACTGTGCTTTCCCGTCACGATATGGAGATCCTGGACGGCTTCGACGGCTTCACGATGAAGCCGAAACGGTACTTGGACCAGTCATGGAGCGAAGTCAACGAGGTTGTGCGCTCGCTCGGCGGCAAATGGTTCAAGGGCTCTAGGCCAGCAGATGGAGCTTGGCGCATACCGAAGTGATCCGGGATGGCGAAAGTCCGCATGGTAGGGAGCAAGACGACGGTAGCCGAGACCTGGCAACAGAGAGAGTTCATTGTCAGAATTCTGGTAAGAATTATAGACGGCCCTCGGCTTTCTTGCACGGTTGCCTGCAATGACTGGACAATGTAGCGGATGATTTATTCGGTGTTCAGTCGGGAGTCTCTTCAGCACCTGTGGTGCATCTTGTCCCAGGATATCTTGTCTGCATCAGATCCTGCGACCATCTTTCATCGTGTCCTTTTTGGATACCAGAAGGCTATGAAAGATGCTGTGGGCCGTGATCCTGCCCAGGTACTAGCTCACCTGACCATGCCAATCATCAGTGATCTCACCAAGCAGATTTCACCAGAACTCTTGACCGCCAGGCTTCCAGATGAAGCCCTTGTCAGAATTGCGGATTTGCTGAATGCTTCAAAGAACATCACAGTCAGGATTGAGAAACGCAATCCAGATCATGTCCTTCACTGCGAGGGATGCGCCTACGCTCCCAACGTACACAGCATATTGATGCCACGGGACGTGACTTGCCCGTGGGCAATATTCGCCATGGCGCTGTTTCAAGGCATCACAAAATGCAGAGTCAGGATGAACTCTTCAGAATTTAGCTCGTCAGGATCGAAAACCGTGATAGAGATCGGTGAGACAACCCCGTAACATGCTGTTTCTTTCTTCTCGATGGCTACTAGGCTAGTTTCGATTGGGTCTCTTTGTTCTCTTGGTCCTCTCAATGCCTATGAGCGCCACGGGTCGGGTTCGGGGGTCATGGCACGAAGGCTCGATTCTTGTGTGGCTCATGGTTCGTCGGTTGTGGCGGACCCGTGTGAGGGTCATATCAGCGTTATGATCCCGTATGTGGTCTACAGGAAGCTCGCTTGGTTCCTGTGATGCGTCAACACTAACAAATCAGTCGACGACCATGTTGCCGCGATCCTGAAAGGCTACTGCAGGAGCCTCAACCTATGAACCCGCGGGGCGAGGGCACTCTTGAAGCCATCAGTCATATTTGGCAGCCCGCGGACAAGTATCGCGACCGTGATTGGCTTTCCCTCATGCTTGGGGATTTGAATTGGATGGATCTTTGCGTTTCAGCTGAACCGGTATTGGACCCCAAACCCGGCCTTTGGGTAGTGCCAGCTTAGGGCGTCTTCCAAGCATGCCATGAGACATGCTCCGCATTCTAGGCAACCGTCTGGTGACGGATGCACGTCTCCTTCCGGGCCAAGCGAGTACACTTTTGCCGGGCACACGAAAAGGCAGTACTTAGTCTTGCACTTGGCGCGACAGATCTCGTGGTCGATCTTGATGTGTCCTTCCTTGTCGACCTTGAACACGTTGCGTCCGAGTTTCTCTTCCACTTTCGTGTCTTTCACCCTCTAGATCTTGAGCAGGTCGAGTGCGTCTTTCATGGTTGAGAGGTTGAGGAAGCTCTTTCTGATCTGTTTCAGGGCTGTTGAAGAAAGCTTTGGTTTGGGATCGGTTCCAATGAACATGAGGTCTGTCAATAGGGTGCCGATTGCACGAGGGTACTTCTCGAACAGCCGTGGATTGCTGAGTACTCTCCACACATGTCTGAAGGTCTGGAGGTCTTTCATCACGAAGGAGTCGTCCAGCATGGTCCGGTAGGCGGCCAGCGACTGGGCAGAGTAGTCACCCCGTTTCTTCGCGGCCTTGATGGCTTCGGCTGCCATTACGCCAGACGCTATGGCTAGATCCATTCCTCTCACGATGATTCCCATGCTGAGTGCGAATCCTGCTGCGTCACCGGCCACCAAGATCCCTTCTCCGCACAGAGTCGGTATGGATTTGATTCCTCCTTCGGGAATTGTGTGGGCCGAGTACTCTACGGTCTCGCCGCCCTCGATGAGGGTAGAGACCTCTGGACGCTGCTTGAATTCCTCCATGAGCTGGAAAGTCTCAAGGTGTTGCGCGTTTTCCATCAGCGGGCCTATTCCGACCACGATTCCGAGCGAGAGGCTTCCGCGGTTTGTGTAGAGGAATCCTCCCCCAGTCAGGCCCTTGGTGACGCTCCCGAAGTAGAGTTGTGCTGCGCCTTCGTCGCCGTGGAGGTTGAACCTGTCTTCAACCGTCTTTCTCGGTAGCTCAATGGTCTCCTTCACTCCAACCGCAAAATGACTAGGATCGTGCTTGGAGCGAAGTCCAGCCTGTTCTGCGATGAATGACATCGCGCCGTCGGCGGCGACTACTACGTTTGCTCCGATGTCTTCTCCCTCGGCTCGAATTCCTGCGACCTTGTTGTTCTCGTGCAGCAGTTGCTCAACCTTGTATTTTGATACTATAGCCGCGCCTTCTGCGGAGGCTTTCTCTGCGAGCCATCTGTCAAAGGTGGGACGAATGAGTGTATAGCTGTGATATGGTTGCTTGTCGTAGGCATCTGAGCTTAGTTCCATGGTTATCGATGCGTCATCTGCCAGCATCGTCAGGCGCTCTTTTGCGACGTGTCGCTCGAATGGGGCCTCATCCCAGATGTCCGGAAGATACTTCCTGATCGGGTTCATGTAGAGTCTACCGCCTGTGACGTTCTTGCTTCCGGGATAGTCGCCTCGCTCGACGACGAGCACGTCTAGGCCCGCTTTTGCGAGCGTGTATGCACAGGACAGGCCTGCAAGGCCTGCGCCTACGATGGCAGCGTCTACTCGTTCCACGTCTGATCTCCGGAGTGGGCTCCAGCCTCTCGGCTATGCTACGTCGTCAGAGATGAAGATGACTTGAGCGGTTTCGAAGTGCTACCCGCGGTAAGGTACCGCGATGTCTCCCATGAGCTCTCGCGCGATGATGATCTTCATTATGTTGGCTCCGCCTTCAGCGCCGACCACATAAGACATGAGTCCTCTCATGCACATCTCGAGCGGGCTTTCCTTGCTGTATCCCAGTGCGCCGTGATACATCATTGAATGCTTCACTATCTCGACGCCAAGCATAGGTGCTTTCAGTTTGCAGATCGCGATTGTCTGGTTGATCTCCTTGTTGCTGAAGCTTCCATCCTTGTAGTGTTGGTCGATCATCCAAGCTCCTTTGAGCAGCAGATTCTTGGTCAATTCTAGCTCAGCAAGGTCTTCAGCGATCTCGAATGAGATCCCCTCAAAGTTCGCGAGCGGCCTGCCGAAGAGGACACGACGTTTCACATAGTCAGCACCAAGCTCAAGACATTTCTCGGCTCCGCCTAGGCATGCGCTTGCGACGAGTGTTCGGGCCACGTTGAAGCCTTCCATGTTGACGTAGAATCCTCTGTTCTCTTGGCCAAGCACGTACTTCGCCGGTATCTTGACGTCCTTGTAGGAGAATCCCCCGGTAGAGAGCCCCATGCGTCCCATGTCACGGAAGGTTGTGTAGGTGATGCCAGGGGATTTCGCTGGGATGTAAGCGAATGTCATGCCTTTGTTGCCGAGTTCCGGGGCCGTTCGAAACAGCGTAAGATGCCCGCCGCCTCTCTTGGTCGCCTCGACGACGCCGCTAATGTACGTCTTCTCTCCATTGATCACGTATTCGTTGCCAACTTTCTTTGCGACAGCCTTGATATTGGCTAGGTCAGATCCGCCGCCCGCTTCTGTTGTGCAGATTCCGATGAACCACTTGCCGGAAGCGACGTTTGAAAGAACTTCCTTCTTGAGTTCCTCAGTGCCGTGTCTGACGACCAAGTAGTTCCAGCCGAGATTCAGTAGCGTATAGACCGGAAGCGACATAGATAGTTCGGCTCGAGCGATCTCGTGAACTGCAATCGTGGCATAGACCATCTCTTCGCCCGGACTCGCTGAGCCTCCGTATTCCTCAGGGGTCGTCACGCCGAAGATCCCGAGCTCCACCATCTCCTTGATGATCTCCTCAGGGATGCCGGCTTCTTTCTCGTCAATCTCACGTGTTCTCGGAAACAGTTTCTCTTCGCAGAAGCTGCGGACAGTCTTCTTGAACAGTTCCTGCTGAGGTGTTAGTCGGAAATCCATTCACGTTCCCCCATTCCATTTCGGGTGTCGCAAAGGTGACTTGGCGGTCATATTTGTCTGTTCCGTGGCCCTGCCGCTGACCGAAGAGCCTCAGCGCCTGCCGCTTCGGTGGGACGATGCCGCGAGAATGACAAGCTTGTGCCGCTCCAGGGTGCACTGCTTGAGAGACGGAACTAGAGTAACACTGCTATGGTCACGTCATTGACATTCGTGTTCGTTCTTCCAGTCATCACGAGGTCCTTCAGTGGTTCGAAGAAGCTGTAGGAGTTGTTCCGGGCCAACAACTCATCCAGTTCTAGGCCGAGCGATTCGGACCTTGAGAGCGTCATTCCATCTACAACAGCGCCAGCTGCGTCTGTCGTTCCGTCGATTCCGTCAGTTCCAATCGAGGCCACAGCCACGCCTCTGAGATTTCGTATCTCTCTTGCACAAGTCATCATGCATTCTTGGTTTCGTCCTCCCCGGCCTGGACCTGTGACAGTGACTGTGGTCTCTCCGCCAATGACGAATGCACATGGCTTCCTGAGTGGCTCATCGAGTGTAGCGATCTCCCTCGCGAGCGAGCCGACAAGTGATCCCAGGTGCCTGGCTTCCCCGGTAACGGACGAACTCAGTATCTTTGTGTTGATGCCTTTGGACCGTAGGTATCTCTGCGCAGACACGCATGCAGTTCTGTTGTTCCCCAAGATGTGACAGCTAACTTTCTGGAAGCAAGCGTCGCCAGCCTTCGGTGTCTCAGGGATGCCTCCCTGAGCTCCCTTGCGGAGAATGTCGGCAGCTGTGCTGGGGATCGAATCCCAGACATTGAACTTCTTCAGTATCCCGATTGCGTCGGAGAAGCTTGTTGAATCAGGCGAGATAGGACCTGATGCTATTGTGTCAAGTCTGTCTCCGACCACGTCCGAAACGAGTAGTCCAAGTATCCTGCCGGCGGAGGAGTGTTTTGCAAGCCATCCTCCCTTCACCGCAGACAGGTGCTTTCTGACAGTGTTCAGTTCCACTATCGTGGCGCCCGCATTCATCAGCAACTGCGCGACTCTTCCCTTATCCGCAATCGTGAGAGGCTGAACTGGGAGAGAGAGCAGTGCAGATCCGCCTCCTGATATTGGGCAGATCAGTAGGTTCTGGTCTCCGAGTTCTCGGACCATGTCAACCAGTTCTCTTGCAGCTCTCACGCTGCTCTCGTCAGGAGTAGGATGAGGAGCGACAACCGATCTCACTCGGCCTAGTCTCGGTGGTTCCTGTCCGCTTGGAATGACGACGAGTCCACCTTGCAGTCGGTCCCCTAGGATCTGCTCAAGCGCCCCAACCATCGCTCCTGACGCCTTTCCAGCACCTGCGACACAGATGGAACCGTAGCGGTCAAGCCTGGTGACCTCCCTATCTACGAAGAGCTTCTCTCCTCTTCTCCTCACGAGTTGCGAGATGAGTCTGTGCGGATCGACCGAGGCCAGCGTGAATTCCAGGGCCCCAACGAGAAGTCGGCGGGCTCGGGCTGCCGGGCGATCCAACCCGTTCTCGATGAGCTGGCCCCTGTTCAGGATCAAGTCTGCTTCAGAACGAGAAGGTCTGTTGTGGGCTTATGACTCTTGGCGGTCTGCCGTGCAGGAAAGAGCCCCAAGAGAGGGGCCAAATGGGTAGAAAATGTGGCGGCTTCGCTAGTTGAGCAGGCTCCAAGAAAACTGGAGAAGGGAGATTCTGCTCGACTACCAGGTTGTCGATGGCGTTGAGGTTCCTTCTGATGGAGGCGGGGAAGTGTCAGGGGGAGGAGAAGGGGCGGGTGCAGGTTCGAATGTCGGCGCTGGTGGCGGAGCAGGTTTCCGCTTGACGACACGTTTCTTCGCTACTTTCTTGGCCTTCTTCTTCATCGCCTTCTTAGCTTTCTTTCTCTTCTTTGCCAAGACTAAATTCACTGAGATAGTGTTGCAACTCTGGAAACCTAATAACGCTTGCGCTATTTTGCAGGCAAGCCTCTCTCACGCTGGACTTCTGGGCTGAATCAGAGACCGTGTTCCTGCTTGTACGGTCGTAATATGGGCGTTTTCGGTCTTGTCGGGCAGCCCCTACGAAATGGGGCTACTGCTTGTGGCCAAGCCGGAGGGTCTGGGCCCTCTCGGTGAGAGCACTCATGGTGGACCCCACCTCTCCTTGGGTGGACCCCACCACTTGCCCCCAAGTCTCTGGAGCGCCACCCGCGTGGTTGTTCATAGTTGAAATCTCCCGATCCACGTTTCTTGGGTTTCGTTCGCCGGCACGTCGGGTGGTGTCTCAGTAGAGGTCGGGAAGGGAGTTGAATCCAGTATCCTCCTTGCCATCGGATGAATCTCATAAAGCAGGAGTGGCCCATGCCTAGCTAGGTGAGTCGGAGTTGGCGGAGGAGATCTCGTTTGAGGACTTCAAGCGGCTAGACATTCGAGTGGGAATCGTCACAAGTGTCGAACGAGTCAAGAGGACCGAGAAGTTGTACAAGATACTCGTGGATTTGGGGTCGGTTGGATCTCGTCAGACGGTCTCGAGCCTAGTGGGATACTATGAGCCCAGCGACCTCGTTGGGAAGAGGGTAGTCTTCCTGACGAACCTCAGGCAAACGAAGTTCGCAGGCGAAGTCTCGCAGGGCATGCTCTTGGCGGCCGAAGTGGATGGGAAGCTTGCTCTCCTGACGACGGATCACGAGATCCAATCAGGCGCACGGATAACCTAGCCGTCCTTCGCTCATGAATTCGTGCGTTTTCAAACGTTTTAATTACCGCATTTGGAGGTTCTAGTGGGTTCTCCGAGGACGAGCAAGAAGGCTTCCCCATGCCAAGAAAAGGCCCGACCGAACAAGACGTGCTCCGCATAGTGATGGACAGAGGAAACGACGGCATCCTGCAATCCGCGCTTTGGAGGGAGATGAAAGCCGACAGTCGGGAAGGGTCAAGAGCCATATTGCGACTGGAGCGCAAGGGGCTCATCGAGAGAAAGCGGGAACTCAATTCCGGCAGGTGGACATATCGCGTCTTTGCCAAACGCAAGTACTCAAGCATCGACTCCATTGTCGATGTGCCTTGCTCCTTCTGCGACCTTGAAGCCAGATGCGCACAAGAGGGCGCGGCGAATCCCGCGAGATGCGAGAAGATGAACCAATGGATAGTCGCCTCCGTTAGTGGCCCTGCTACTGGAAGATAGTCTTGTCAAGCCGATGGATCCAGAAACGGCGTAGAGACCAATTCTACAAGCTCGCCAAGGAGAAAGGCTACAGAAGTCGAGCGAGCTTCAAGCTTCTTCAAGTGAATAGAAGCTACAGATTCATCAAACATGGCCGGAACGTGGTCGATCTCGGCGCGGCTCCGGGAGGGTGGCTTCAGATCGCGCGGGAAGCGGTCGGAGCATCAGGATTCGTTCTTGGAGTTGACAAGCAGGCGATCAAGCCCTTGACTTGGAGCAATGTCGCCACAATTATCGCGGACATCGAGGATCCGTCCCTCCCCGATCAGATAAGGCAGGAGATGCCTGGACCTGTGGATGTTGTGCTCTGTGACGCCTCACCTGACCTCACAGGAACCTGGGACTTGGATCAAGCCCGACAGGTGCACTTGGCGAATCAGTCACTGGAGGTCGCAAGACACGTCCTACGAACAGGCGGAAGCTTCTTTGTGAAAGCATTTCATGGTGTCGATCTCCCTGAGTTCCGAGCGAGGCTGAGGAAGTACTTCCAGATAATCAGGATCGTCAAGCCACCGGCTAGCAGAAGAGACAGTTCCGAGATCTACTTCTTGGGTCTCAACTACGTTGGCTGGAAGCAAGATGCGATATCGCCAGAAGGAGAGTCTGGGGAGTCCGTCACTGAGGATCCTTCTGTGTTTTGAAACGTCCGGCTAGAGCATCTGTCAGCCTGTCTCGGTTCTCGTGAGTGACTTCTATCACCTCGATCCCGTGTCCTGATTTGATCTCTCTGACGGTGGGGTCTTGGGCGTTTCGATGGACTGTACCCAAGACGGGTTTGCCACACGAGAGAGCCGCTCGTACAGCGTCCTTGAATCGCACGGAGGTCAACTCCATTGGTCCAACCTCATCGATCACCACTAGGTCCGCGTCTTTGACCGCGGAGAGGATTGCTTCTGCACCTATCCTATCCAGATCCTCGCTGTTTACGCGATATCTTCCAATCCTCGGGCCTGCGGCCTGGTTCACGTGGGCGAGGACTCCGGTTCGATTCGTGAGGAGATCGCGTATCTCGAAACCTAGCCTAGTCGATGCGGACTTGAGGTCACCAGAAGTCATTCCGCCGACCTTGATGCCGCTGAGCCTCACTTTCTCCGCGACGCGCCCAACTACTGTGCTCTTGCCCACCCCGGGTGCTCCTGTGAGAAACACGATGAGGGCCAAAGCCTTTCAACCCGAGCTTGGCCTCAGTTCCACTGGGAAGCTATAACTGGTTTGAGGAGTCAACCCAAATCATCCGTTGCGTCGTGAGCAGTATGGGCAGAAGCGTAGCAGGAGTCGACGATGCTGGGCGAGGGCCGATAGTCGGCCCCCTCGTGATCGCCGGAGTAATGATGGATGAGGAGGAAGTCCCAAGACTAGCGCCGATGGGTGTCAAGGACTCCAAACTTCTGACGCCCGAATCGCGATCTCGTCTCGCTGAGAAGATCCGAGACATCGCACTGAAGATCTCCTACGACGAGCTCTCGCCTTCGCAGATCGATGAAGTTGTCTTGAAAGCGAGGAAGCTCCAGAAACTCAACTTCCTTGAAGCGAAGTCGATGGCAAGAGTGATTGCGGAACTCAGGCCGAAAGCCGCTTGGGTCGATGCTTCGGACGTCAAGCCAGAACGCTACGCACGGCAGATCTTGGACGAATTGCCGGAAGGCATGAAGAGGATGGTGCTGGTCTCTGAACACAAGGCTGACAGGAAGTACCCGATAGTGTCCGCTGCAAGCATAATGGCAAAGGTCAGACGCGACGCTGCGATCTCTGCGCTCTGGGAGGAGTACGGCAATTTCGGTTCAGGATACGTGACAGATCCCGTCACCATGGAATTCCTGAGACGGTGGCGAAGAACCCACACGGACTACCCGCCAATGGTCAGGAAATCTTGGAAGACCCTCAGAGAAATAGAGTCGGATGCGACCCAAGCGAGGCTGACGACCGGTCACTCCTGATGCCCACTAGCTTTCTCGTCTCGCGACGAACATGGCGTGGTCTTTCTCGTATGGCTCCAGTCGGACCATCTCGAGAATCTTGAAACCTCTTTCTGTGAGCGTTCGCTTCTCCTGCGAGAACACTGAGGATGGGCTCATCGTCACATCCACGCTTCTGGACTTCACAGCGATCATCACTCTTCCCGTCTCCTTCAGGAATAGGTCGGCATTGTCTGCCAGAAGTCTTGCCTGCTCGGGCTGTGCGACATCGCAGTAAACCGTGTCAACAGGTGAGACGAGGGATCGGTACGCGCTTGGCTGCCTTGCATCTGCCAATATCGGAGAGACATTCTCTCTGTTGGAGCAGACGTTCTCGATGAGTTCGCGCATCGTACGTTGTGCGAATTCTACGCAGAAGACCGTTCCGTTTTTCCCTGTGATGTCACTCACGTGGCTTGCAGTCGTCCCACTTGCGGCTCCTAGGTAGAGTACGCTTCTTCCCGGACCAATTGGATTCTCCTTGATTCTCTTGAGTATCGCGGCAGCGAGCTTGCTTCTGTAGGCATCCCATAGCCTGTACTCCTTCCGGTGGAGTTTCACTAGATCCTCGCCGTAGACTGAGTGCCCCGGACTCAGGTTCAGTGTGGCGAGCCGACGCGAATTGTCTTGAAACTTGACCCAGTATACTCCTTCGAATCGCTCGTGAGGGCTAACGTCTTCGACGTCTATCACGTCTATCACGTCTGCGGCCCTCATAGTGGGGCCTCTCAGGCGGCCTCATGGGTGGCCTGACGGGCGGTTCCTTGTACTTCTCTTGGATCTCAGAGACCTTCTTCTCCAGATCCTTCGACAACTTGTCTCCCATGTAGTCCCCACCGAACGCGTCAACCCTCGCCGCTATCGCGAGCTTGCCCGAAAGCGCTCGGGCGATCTTGCCTCTTTGCCAACGAGGCGACGTGTGTATTGACGCATACTGAAAGATCACCCCATGTTTCGGCGGTCTCGCTCCCGTCTTCAGGGACCTGAAGAGTGCTTTCTCTGCTCCGAGCACCTGCATCGTGCTTGCGGGCATCTTGGCTAGGTTCTCGAGTCCTCCAGCAATTGACATCAATCTAGCCGTCAACAGCGGTCCCAGCAACTTTGTCGTATTCGGCGCTGCTTCTTTCATCACGGCGTCGACGTAGGTTTCAGCTTTCTCTCTGAACTTGACAAGTTCCAACATGTCTCCACAGAATGATCTTAGCCACTCAAGGTCTTCTTCCGGGAAGCTGGCGCCCATGGATTTCCGTGCCGATGCCGCAATCTGCCCGATCTTATCCTCCGGGATCCCTTCTTTCTTCAGATTCTCTTCGGTGAATCCGGATCGAACTCCCAGATTCGCGACGAGCCTAGCGTAGGTGTCGTGCTTGTCAACGATGCGGTCGAGCTCCGGGAAGTGCAAGCCGTACCATTCTCGTATCCGTCCCGCGAATAGGTTGATTGTCTTGTCGATATCGTCGATCGCGCGGACAGCTTGGACTCCATAGAGGTCACGTTTTGCGGTCGCCACGGTCACCGCGGCCCGTGCAAGCTCCGTCGTGACTTCGCGAATGAATCTCTGATATTCCTCGACATCTAGGATTGGCTTGACATCCAATCCTAATTGTTTCAGCCACTTCGATCTTCCCTTCCAGTCTGTAGCAAGCTTCTCACGGAACTGGGTAACAACGCCTGCTCCTGCCTCCACCTGGGCAGTTGCTCCATCGATCGACCTGAGTGCCTTGGCCAGCGCGTCTGTCTCCACGATCAGAGCATCGAAGCCGGCCTTCTTTACAGACGAGACTAGCTGCCTCAGCTCTGGTGTAGCATTTCCGGATTGAAGCTGTCGCAGTTTCTCTGCGGCTTCACTCACCTTCTTACCGAAGAAGACTTTCTCAGCCATTGCCCCGTCATTGTCTATCGCGAAGACCCCGGCGGGCGTTTCGATAATGTAGATCTCCACCAATCCTCACTCTCTTCCAATCGTTGGCGCTTTCGACGAGCAGTCGCCATAGCACCTAGGCGGCGTCGAGATAAAGCCTTACTGAACCCGCCCTGCCAGAGCGTTAATAGTCAATGCTCCTCATGCCATGTACAGAGATCCACCTCTGGTGTGAATCGTTGTCCAACCTGTCGACAGAGATTGCCGGACTGAAGCTACGAAGCCCCACAATGCTGGCATCTGGTATTCTTGGAGTCTCAGGCGAGACGCTGAAGCGAGTAGTTGAGGCAGGCGCTGGCGCTGTGGTCACGAAATCCTCGAGCCTGAAGCCACGCAATGGGAATCCTGGGCCCACGATTGTCGAAGTTCCTTGTGGACTATTGAACGCCATCGGTCTGGCCAGTCCTGGAATCGCGATGATGAGGGACGAGGTCAGCGAAGCGAAGAGGTCTGGCGCACCCGTCATAGTCAGCGTATTCGGATTCTCGGTGCCCGACTATTCTAAGTCAGCGAGTGTCGCTGAGAGTTTGGGCGCCGATGCCGTGGAGTTGAACGTTTCGTGCCCGCATGTATCCGGAGTCGGCGAGATCGGCCAGGATTCCACAGTTGTGGGAAAGGTCACGCGCAGCGTCAAGAGAGCCGTGGACATCCCTGTGTTCGTGAAGCTTTCTCCAAATGTGGCAAACATAGTTCAGATCGGCCGCTCTGCCGAAAGAGCCGGGGCCGATGCAATTACCGCCATCAACACGTTGAGGGCGATGGCGATCGACATACAGACTCGATTGCCGATACTCTCCGCCAAGATCGGCGGTCTATCCGGCACAGCAGTCAAGCCAGTGGCAGTTCGCTGCGTTTTCGAACTTCGTGAGAAACTCAAGCTTCCCATAGTCGGGGTGGGAGGGATATCCGGGTG
>Ga0208828_1000040_pt1 | contig 57356 bp, 41 predicted proteins | sample Kivu_160m_FD_185487 | JGI IMG/M metagenome (GOLD analysis project Ga0208828, IMG submission 185487) | Freshwater microbial communities from Lake Kivu, Western Province, Rwanda to study Microbial Dark Matter (Phase II) - Kivu_160m (SPAdes)... | ecosystem: Environmental > Aquatic > Freshwater >... | reverse complement strand
AGCGATCTTGTGACGATGCTCATGCCGCGTATCTTCCCTCTTTTATATAAAAGACGAGGATTTATCAAGCGCTTTTTCATTGTCGGCCGAAGCTTAAAAACACCTTTTCCGTCAGATCTTCCGGGGAAACGAGAAGGCATTGACATTTTCGAGAAAAAGGGCATATAGTCCGCTGATATTAGGAAGAGCATAGTCGTTCAGGAGGTTTCCATGAAGCTATTGAAAATCGGACTCGTCTTGGTCGTGGCCGTCGGCCTGTTCGCCGGAGGCGAGTCGCCGGCCAAGCCGGCGGACGGACCCTACGCATTTCTCAAGGAGATCCCCGTCGGCGGAGCGGGAGGTTGGGATTACGCGTCCGTGGACGTCGCCGCCCGCCGCCTCTACGTCACGCACGGGACCAAGGTCATCGTCATCGATATCGACAAGGACGTCGTCGTGGGCGAGATCGGGCCGACGCCGGGCGTTCACGGCTTCGCCATCGCCTCCGAGCTCGGCCGCGGCTTCGCCAGCAACGGCCAGGAATCGAAGGCGGCCGTCGTCGACTTGAAGACGCTTCAGATCCTGTCGAAGGTCGACACCGGCCAGAACCCGGACTGCATTCTCTTCGAGCCCGGCCATAAAGAAGTCTACACCTTCAACGGGCGAGGCAATTCGGCCACGGTCTTCGACGCCGCGAGCGGGGCGGTCAAGACGACGATCCCCCTTTCGGGAAAGCCGGAATTCGCCCAAGTCGATGTCAAGGCCGGCCGGATCTACAACAACATCGAGGATAAGAACGAAGTCGCCGTAATCGACACGGCCACGCACCAGGTCGTCGCCAACTGGTCGATCGCTCCGGGCGAAGAAGCCTCCGGGATGGCCTTCGATGTCGCCCATCACCGGCTGTTCATCGGCTGCAGCAACAACCTGATGGTCATGATGGACAGCACGAACGGCAAGGTCCTCGGCAGCCTCCCCATCGGACCGGGCGTTGACGCCAATGCTTTCGACCCCGGGACGGGCTATGCTTTCGCCTCGTCGGGCGGCGACGGAACCATGACGGTGGCGAAAGTCGACGACGCGGGCAAGCTCGTCCTCGTCCAGACGGTCAAGACCAACCGAGGCTCGCGGACGATGACGATCGACCCGAAGACGCACAAGGTCTACATGGCCGCGGCGAGCTACGAAACGCCCGCGGCTCCGGCGCCCGATGCCAAACCGGGAACGAAGCCGCCCCGGCCGAAGATGATCCCGGATTCCTTCAAGGTCCTCGTCTTCGGGATGAAGTAAACGAAATTTAGCTTCAAGCGCCGGCCGGGCGGACTCCTCCGGCCGGCCCCCGGCGTCTCGTCAGCGGCCGGAAAGGCTTTCGAATAGCGCTAAGACAGCTTCGCGGTCCGTCACCGTCGGCGTCAGGATGAGGCTGATGTGGTCGTCAAAGGTCTGGACATATAGCCTGAGCCCCCGGCCGTCCGTGGCCTCGAAATAATTCTCCATCGGCCGTTTGAGGTCTTTGTAAGCCGGGCTCTTGGCGAAGGCCTCGAACACGGCCTGGAACCTCCGCCGGGCTTCGGCCGGCGCTCCGTAGCGGAGGATGAAGATCTTGAATTTGTCTTGCTCGGCCGCCAGCCCTTCCTTGAAGAGGAAGACGTCCTGGGGGAAGAAGGCGTGGATGTTGCTGAGCGCGAGAGGGCCGCGGATATAGACGATCCGGGAGGCCGCCGCCCATTCCTTGGGGAGGAGGTCCACCAGGGAAGGCCGGCTTCCCTTGAGCTGCATCTTTCCGTTCACGGCCCGGGCGATCTCGAGGAGGCCGTCTACGCATTCGCGGCTCGCATCGAAGCCGGTCAACGTCACGAGGCAAGGACCCTTCCAGAAGTTGAGGTAATAATCCTCTAGGCGCGCCTCCTGCCCGATCGCGTACGGCCGGCCTTTGGCGGTCGTCTTGAACGTGAACATGCCGTAAGCGCTCTCGGTGCCGGTCATGGCAAATATCTCGAGCGTGATCGTCCGGCCCCGGGAGTCCTCATAATCCTGGACGAGGACCTCGGCGAATCCGTATTCGCGAAAGATCTCGGCTCCCCCGTCGATATAGAGAAAGAGGTCGTCTCCCTTAAACCGCTGCGGCGGCGGCTTCGGCTTCCACGCCTTGAGGTCCGCGGCCGAGGGCAAGAACGAAGGGAGGTCGAGCGGCTCGCGTATCGGGCGGACGTCCGACGGCTTCCGCTCCTGCGCGGAAACGAGAAGAAGGACGGCGGCCCCCGCCGCAAGGAGAATTCCGGCCCGTCCGCTCACCCTCATCTCGATCGTCCATCGGGCGGCGGGACGACGCCCGCCGCCGCGGTCAGACCTTGGTTTCGACCACCTTGACTTTCTTGAGGTCCATCTCGCCCAGCTTGCGCTCCCAGGCCTTCCGGATCTGGATGACCTCTTCGCCCTTCAAGCCCAGGACGGTGGCGCAATAAGCGTCGACGGCGACCCTGTCCGCACCGGCGATGACCTTGCCCGGCTTGATCAGCTCGCCCGGGCCCATCGGGCCGTTCGTCCGGATGATCTCCGTCGCGTCGACGATGTTCAGCGCCGGCGCGATGACCGTGTTCAGGTCGACGATGCACGTTTCGAGGTGCTCGATGGCGGCCGGGTCGGTCTGCCAGTTGGGCTTGTGGAATTGGCCGCGGTTGTTCGAGGGGGCGTTGAGCCCCATGAGATTCTTCAGGGTGCCCGTGAACCGGGTCCCGGCGTGGTCCTTGGTGATGGGCATGTTGATGAAGACGTCGTAGGCGCGGAACTCGTTCATCACCATGGCTTCCTTGAGCGCCGCCCCGTTCGGAACCGGGGTCGGCTTGAAATTCGCGTCGTCGCGCGGGATGAGCTTCAGGACCGCCCCTTCCTCCTTGATGACCTGGGCCAATCCTGTGCCGTCCCAGTTCGCCTGGCCGAGGTAGCTGAGGCAGGCGACCTCGGCCGCTCCGGCGCTCCGGCACATCCGGATGACGGCCCGGAGGATCTCGGGCTTGGTGAAGGTCCCGGGATTCTTGCTCTGTACGTTCGGCATGAGGACGACCTTGGCCTTCTTCGGCACGAACGACCCCATCCCCCCGACGAGCTCGACCGCCTTGGCCGTCGCCGCAGCCAGGTCGCCGCCGGAGACGACGGCCACGTCGGCGACGGGCGCGGCCCACGCCGCTCCGGGTCCGCCGGCCAGGCCGGCGAGAAGGCGCTCGCCGAGAACGGCCGAAACGCCCAGCTTCGCGCTCCGGGAAATGAATTCGCGCCGTCCGATCGGATGGGCCATGTTCGTTTCCTCCTTGCGATGAGCGGCGTCGAAGCCGCGAGAGCCAGGGGTTTTATAGTCCAGAACGGCGGAACCTGTCAATATCGCCAGTTGGGGGGGGGAGGGGCGGAAGCCGGCCGTCAAAATTCGAAGGCCAGGCCGACGCGGAAGCTGCGCGGCAGTTGAAGCTCGTTGGCGTAGCGCCAGCCGCCGGAGAAGACGTATTCCGAGAGCTCGCTCCCGAAATCGAGCACGTTGAAGACGGCCACGTCGACCTCAGCCTGGGCTCGAGAGAACCGGAATCGGTAGCGGAGCCGGACGCTCACGTCGGAGAGGAAATCCCTGCGCGGGCCGCCCTTGACCCCGGCCTCGTTCTCGCCTTTGATGGTCTTGTAGGTGATAACGCGCTGGTCATGGAGCCACACGGTCTGGAGGAAGGCGAAGGGCGTGCCGTCCCGGTACTTCAGGTCGACGCCCAGCGTGAGATCTTCGGCCAGGAGAAATCCGAAGAAGAGCTTCGCGAGATAGGCGCGGTCTCCGTCGACCCGGCCGTAGGCGTTGATCAAGGCGTTCGGGTCGGCCTGGGACTCGCTCAAAACGCCGATGTCATTGGCGGCCGGCCCGTTGCCGAAGGCGGTCCGGCCCATGCCGATATGGGCGGCGAGCGAAAAGGAGAGGAACCAGGTCTTGTTCTCGCGGCTGTTGACCTGGATGAGGAACTGGGCATAAAAAGGCTTCTTGGACAAAGCGTCATTGGCGAGGACATAGGCCCGGTCGGGGGTGTCGTAAAAGAAGAGGTTCATGGAATCGACGGTCTCGAAGAATCCGTAATCCTCTTTGAACCGGACCCAGAAATTATCGTCGACCTTCTTGAACAGGGCTTTGAGGCTGAGGCTGAAGGCCTTGGACAGGGGCGTGGTCAAGGCGGCCAGGATCCGCCGTTTCACCGGGAGGCGGAGGTCCGCGGCGGCCGAGTGGTACGCCCCGCCCGTCGCGCCGAACAGCGGGCCTTCTTCGCCCGGCTGATAGCGCAAATCGCCGTTGGCGTCATTCCAGCGGCGGATCGTCCCCGACGGCCGCCGGGTTTCGAGGAAGGCATTGACGTTCTCCCTCAGCTCGTACGGCATCTGCTCATAGGAGATGAGGATTTCCGGATTCCTGAAGAGCAGAAGACCCACGTCGAAGCCGGGGACCGTGAACGCCACGTCGTTCGCTCCCTCCTGGAACCGGGCCTGGGCGTGCTGGAGGACCAACTTCGCGTTCAAGGAGGCTCGCTCTCCCAAGGCCAGGCTGAACAGCGCCCCCGCCTTGATCTCCAGGTTGGTATTCTGGTAAGGCCGGCCCGCCGACCAGAGGATCACCCATTCGGGATTTTTGTCGAAGCTCAGGGGATTGGCTTCGGCCGCCCGTTCCGTCCCGTTGAGGACGGCGAGCTTGGCTTCGGAAAAGAGCTCGAGCGATATGCGGCTTTCCTTCTCGGCGGACAGCGGGGCGGCTTTGATATTGAAGCGGTACGTATCGGCCGTGAACGAGCCCAGCTTTTCGAAGGGTAAAAGACCGTCGCCGTCGTTGTCTTTGAGGTCCTTGAGATAGCCTGGGTCGGCGGATGTCAGGCTCTCTTTCTCGCGGAGATACGACAGGTCGAGCGACCAGAACGTCTGGTTCAGTCTCAGGCCGGCGAAATAGGATTGGCGGTCTTTCGCCCGGGTTTCCTGGGGATATCGGCCGAGCTCCGCGAATGCATGGTCCCGGCTCAGTCCATTGAACGCCGCCATCACCAGAAGCGACCCTCGAGACAGGGTCTGTTCATAGGCTGCGCCGAGGAGCAGGCCTTTGCCTCTCTCCGTGAATCCCGCGTTCATCGCGTTGAAATCGTTGAACCGCCGCCTTTGGTCGAACGCCGTCAAGGCCAGGGAGAACGCCGTGGATTCCCCCTTGATGACGGTCTGGAAATCCAGGTCGTAATCGGACAGGATTCGCCGGCGCTCCGTGTACAGGAGCGCATTTCTCTTGTGCGTGGAGGCGTGGGGATCGACGAAGGTGCCCGCCCACGAGACGTAGTCGCCGAGGCCGGAACCGGCCGCCGACAAACAAAGTCCGGTGACGCTCCGGTCCCGGGCGCCGGCGAGGAAATGAAATCCGGAATCCTGGGCCAGCGGCGTTTCTCCGCGAAGAGAGAAGCCGGAAACCGCCCCCAGGGGCAGGAGAAGGCCGGGGGCGCCGCCGTCCAGGGCGGAATTGATCTTGAATCCTTCGTAATACCAGCTGAACTGATGGACGGGATCCCCCTCGTAATAGACGCGAGGCGGGTCGACGAGGGAAAATCCGTTGCTTTCTTCGATGAGGAACGTGGCGTCGGGGGTGAAGTTCTCGAGAAACGTGGCGCAGTATTCGGCTCCCGGCAGCGCGCGCGTGATCAGTCCGGAGAGGGTGAAGGTGTTCCTCCGATAGGTGATGTCCTCAGCGGAGGCCGAGGCGGCCGCCAGGGCAAGAAAGAGGCCCGCCGCCAGGACGGGTCTAATCTTGATCATGGATCCGCGGAGGCGGGCAAAAGGCATGTCCCGGGCGTCTTTTCATGGGAATCCGTTTCGAGTCGCCTGAAAATAACATACGGCCTCGGTCGAGTCAAGGCGCGGCGGCCTTTACTTATCCCGGTCCTTCCTTTATTATTAAGAAGATATTTTTGGAGAAGCCATGATCCAGTCCACGACCATCGTCTGCGTCCGGCACAAAGGCCGCCTGGCCATTGCGGGCGACGGCCAGGTCACCATGGGCCAGACCATCCTCAAGCAGACGGCCAGGAAGATCCGCCGCCTGTATAAGGACCGGGTCCTGGCCGGTTTCGCCGGGGCGACGTCCGACGCGTTTGCCCTGTTCGCCCGTTTCGAGGCGAAGCTCGAGGAATACAAGGGCAACCTGTCCCGGGCGGCGATCGAGCTGACCAAGGACTGGCGCCTGGACCGAGCCCTTCGCCGCCTCGAAGCGTTCATGATCGTCGCCGACAAGGACAGCTCGTTTCTTGTCTCGGGAACGGGCGACGTCGTCGAGCCCGACGACGGCATCATCGCCATCGGCTCGGGCGGCCCCTACGCCCTTGCCGCCGCGCGAGCCCTCCTGGCGCATACGGACTTGTCGGCCAAGGAAATCGCCTTGGAAGCCCTTCGGATCAGCGCGGGCATATGCGTCTACACGAACGACGAGATCGTCGTCGAGGAATTGTGAATGGCCATCCCGCTGCCCAGCAGCTTCGAGACGCGCGAGGGGCAGGCAAGCGGCAGGGACTCCGAGCGCACGCCCCGGGAGATCGTCGCCGAGCTCGATAAATACATCATCGGCCAGAACGCGGCCAAGAAGGCCGTGGCCATAGCCCTCCGCAACCGCTTCCGGAGGCGGAGAGTGCCGCCCGAGCTGGCCGACGAGATCGCCCCGAAGAACATCCTCATGATCGGCCCGACGGGCGTCGGCAAGACCGAGATCTCGCGGCGCCTGGCCAAGCTGACCTCGTCGCCCTTCCTCAAAATCGAGGCGAGCAAGTTTACCGAGGTCGGGTACGTCGGCCGGGACGTCGAATCCATCGTCCGGGACCTGGTCCGCATGGGCGTGGACATGGTCCGTCAGGAGAGAATCGAGGAGATCCGGGACAAGGCGGCAACGAACGTCGAGGAACGGCTCCTCGATATCCTCCTCCCTCCTCTCAAGCGCCGCGAGGACGCCGAGGGCGAGGAGGATCTCCGGCGGTTTCAAGAGACGCGGGAGAAGCTCCGGCGCCAGCTCCGCAGCGGCCTTCTCGACGACCGGCCCGTGGAGATCGAGGTGAGGGAGAAATCCTCCGCTCCATTCGAGATCTTTTCCAATGCCGGCATGGAGGACATCGGCATCCAGATCCAGGAGATCATGCCCGGCCTGATGGGCGGAAAGGCGAAGCGGCGCAAGGTCAAGCTGGGCGAAGCCCGGGACTACCTCCTCGGCGAAGAGCAGGGGAGGCTGATCGATATGGACCAGGTCGCCCGCCAGGCGATCGAGAGGGTGGAGCATTCCGGGATCGTCTTCCTCGACGAGCTGGATAAGATCGCCGGCCGGGAGTCGGGCCACGGCCCGGAGGTCAGCCGGGAAGGGGTCCAGCGGGACCTGCTGCCGATCGTCGAGGGAACGACCGTCAATACGCGCTACGGCCTCGTCAAAACCGACCACGTCCTCTTCATCGGGGCCGGGGCCTTCAACGTGGCGAAGCCGTCCGACCTCATCCCCGAGCTCCAGGGCCGGTTTCCGATCCGCGTCGAGCTGACCTCCCTCGCCAAGGACGACTTCGTCCGGATCCTGACCGAACCCGAGAACGCGCTCCTCAAGCAATACGCCGCGCTGCTCGCGACCGAAGACGTCAAGGTCGAGTTCTCGGCGGACGCCATCGACGAGATCGCCCAGGTCGCCGAAGACGTCAACCGCGACGACGAGGATATCGGCGCCCGCCGACTCCATACGATCCTGGAAAAAGTGATGGAGGAGGTCTCCTTCAAGGCCCCCGACGTCAAGACCAAGCGCGTCGTCATCGACCGCCATTACGTTCAGGACCAGCTCAAGGACATCATCAAGGACCAGGACCTGAGGCGTTTCATCCTTTGATGAAAAGATTCGGGTCGCTCCTGCTCCTGGCCGCGGTCGTGATGGGAAATCCGGGCTGCGGGCGGAAAGGCCCGCTCGAGCTCCCCCTCGTCCTCGTCCCGCAGGCGGTGGAAGCGCTGACGGCCGTCCAGCGGGGAGACCGGATCCTGCTCGAATGGATTCCCCCCGTGACCTATATCGACGGGCGGCCGCTGTCCGGTCCTCCGGTCATCGAGGTCTGGGTCCGCGAGGTCCGGGATGCGGCGATCTCCAAAGAGCCGGCCCCGTCCGCGGAGGATTTCGGCTTCGGCGGCCGCCTGGTCGCGGCTCTCGTCGAAGCGGACCAGGCGGCCGCCAGGAACCCGGTCCAGGGAACGGCCGGAGTCCCGGTCCTCCCCGTGAAGAAGAAATCGGCCGGGGCGAAGGAGCTCATTTATGAATACGGCCTTTCTGCGGCCGATCTCGAGGACGTCAAGCTCTATTTCGCCCTGAGGACGAAGGACGCGCGGCGGAAGCGATATTCGGATTTTTGCCCTCCCGTCGCCGTCGTCCCCCATCTCGTCGCGGCCGCGCCTGCGGATGTCAAGGCCGAGGTGTTCGACGACCGGATCGAACTCCGTTGGACGGCCCCGGCATCGAATTTCGACGGGTCGAAGCCCCCCGTGATGAAAGGCTACAACGTCTACCGGCATGATCAAGGCGGGCCGGCCGTCCGGATAAACACGGCGTTGGTTGCCGACGCGCCCTTCTCCGACGGGGACGTCGTTTTCGGACGGGCCTGCCGCTATTTCGTCCGAGCAGCGGCGACGGCGGCCGAGCCGTTTCTCGAGAGCGAGGATTCGCCGCCGGTGGACGTCCTTCCGAAAGATGTTTTTCCTCCCCTTGCGCCGGCGGCGCTGAGCGCCGCGACAGGGGCGGAATTCATCACGCTCATCTGGAACGCCAACGCCGAGAAGGATCTCGCGGGCTACCACGTCTGGAGAAAAGACCCGGGCGGAGACGCTTTCGTCCGCCTGACGGCCGCGCTTCTCCTCGAGAACACCTACACCGACCGCGCGATTGAAAAGGGCAAACGCTATGGATATGCTATTAGCGCGGTCGATGCGGCGGGCAACGAAAGCGCGCGGTCGGCCGCAGTTTCGGAGATCGTCAAGGATTCCCGCACGTGAAGATCTATCGGTTCCGACATGAGGGAGCGATCCTCCATGGTGTTTTTGAGGACGGGAACCTCTATCCCATAAAGGGCTCCCTCTTCGAGGATTTCGCCGCGGAGCCCGCGCCCATCCCGTTCGGCGCGGTGACGCTGCTTCCCCCGGTCGAACCGTCCAAGATCGTTGCCGTCGGCCGCAACTACAAGGATCACGCCGCGGAGCTGGGCAATCCGCTGCCCGCGGAGCCGCTCCTCTTCCTCAAGCCGTCGACCGCGGTCATCGGCCCCCTGGACGCGATCCGGTATCCCCGCATGTCGAGCCGCGTCGATTTCGAGGGCGAGCTCGCGGTCGTCATCCGGAAAAGGATTTTCCAGCTCGCCGAGGACGAGCCCCTGGACGCCGTCATCCTCGGCTACACCTGCTTGAATGACATCACGGCGCGCGACCTCCAGGAGAAGGACAAGCAGTTCACCCGGGCCAAGTCGTTCGACACGTTTGCCGCGGTCGGGCCCTGCATCGCCGCCGGCCTCAACCCCTCGGGCCTCGCGATCAAGACATTTCTCAACGGCAAGCTCCGCCAGTCGTCGAACACGAAGCACCTCATCTTTCCCGTTCCCGTGCTCGTCCGGTTCATCTCCAACATCATGACCCTCCTGCCCGGGGACATCATCTCCACGGGAACGCCGGCCGGCGTGGGCCCGATGCAGCCCGGCGACCGCGTCGACGTCCAGATCGAAGGCATCGGGACGCTCTCGAACGAGCTCCGCACATTCTCCTAAGGAGGCGAGCATGAAGTTTTTTCTCGATACGGCGAACCTGAAGGAGATCCGGACCGTCGCCGGCTGGGGCATCCTGGACGGCGTCACGACCAATCCCTCGCTCGTGGCCAAGGAAGGCCTGGCCTTCGAAGCGCTGATCCGGGAGATCACGTCCATCGTATCCGGCCCGGTGAGCGTCGAATGCGTCTCGAGCGCGGCGCCGGACATCATCGAGGAAGGCCGGGCGCTGGCCAAGCTCGCGCCCAACATCGCGGTCAAGATTCCCATCACGATCGAAGGCCTCCGGGCGATCCGGGTTCTCTCCGGCGAAGGGATCATGGTCAATACGACGCTCGTGTTCTCGTCCAGCCAGGCGCTGCTCGCGGCCAAGGCCGGGGCGAAATTCGTCAGCCCCTTCATCGGCCGCCTTGACGACATCTCCCAGGAAGGGATGGGGCTGATCGAAGAGATCGTGACGATCTTCGAAAACTACCGGTTTACGACCGAAGTCATCGTCGCCAGCATCCGCCATCCCCGCCACGTCGTGGACGCCGCCCTGCTGGGGGCCGATATCTGCACTATCCCCTACGCCGTCATCGAGAAGCTGGCCAAGCATCCGCTGACCGACCTCGGCATCGAACGTTTCCTGGCGGACTGGGGAAAGGTCAAAAAATAGGAAAGGCGGACGCCCCGGGAGGGCGGTCGGACGATGAGGAAAGGAAGACGGCTTCGATCGCTGCTGGCCTTTTTGGCCGCGGCCGCCGTGATCGCCGCGGTCCTCTTCGGGCTGCGCGCGCTCGTCCTTCGACAGGTCCGGGCCGGCCTCGGGTCGTCCGTGAACTATGCCCGCATCCGCTTGACGGCCCTTCCTCCCTCCATCGTGATCGAGGACGTCCGCTCGGTCACCTCCTCTCCGTTTTTTTCCGCTGAAAGGGTCACGCTGCGCTTCGCGTACGGGACGTTGCTGCGGCGGGACAAATCTTTCAGGGTGTTGATCGAGCGGCCGGTTTTGAGGCTCTACGCGCCTTCTCCTTCCGGCGGCCGGGGCCCGGCCCGGCGAAGCGTCTCCCTGCCTTTCGCGATCGAGAACGGCGTCATCCGCGGCGCCGAGTTCCATTATTATGGGCCCGGCGTAAGCCTTTCCGCGCGCGGCGTGAGAGCGGTGTTCCGGGGGAAAGGGGACGAGTTCGTGCTTCGCCTCGAGTCTCCTGAGAATACGGTCATGGCGGCTGAGCTGAGCGCTCCCCAGGAAGGACGGGTCACGGCCTGGGTCGAGGGGAAGGGAGACAAGCTGACCTTCCGCAAATTGCTCGTCGAAGGAACGAATATCTACATCAAGGCCCGCGGCATTCTTGCCGACCTCGGCAATCCCCAATACGAATTTCAGGCCGGTTTGGCGGCGCCCGCCGAGCTGGTCGCCCGACTTCTCAAGCTGCCCTTCCGATGGTCGGGAAACATCAACGGGGCCGGCCGGCTCGTCCGGAAGGGACAGCCGGCCGTTTTTACGGGCGACCTGTCCAGCCGGGACCTGTCCCTAAACGCGATCCCCCTCGGCCGGGCCGAAGGCCGGGTTACGGCGGGCGAGGCCGGCGGCCGGGTGGACTTGACCGTTCACAAAGAATCGGCGTTTCCGGAGTCCGTCGAGATCACGTTCGGGAAAGGCTTGGTGGAAGGCGTCGTGCGGGGGGCTCATCTCGATCCCATAGCCCGCGAGGTCAATATCCCCTGGCCGACGGGATCGCCGGCCTGGGGGACTTTTTCCGTCGAGAACAAGGAGCTTCGAGCGCACGCCGAATTCCGCGACGAGCCGGTCCTCACGGAACCCGGCCGTTTTCCGTTCCGCGGTGCCGTCGACCTGACGTGGGACGGCCGGACGGCCGTCCGGTTCAGCTCGGCCGGAATCGAGTCGGCGTTCGGAGCTTTCGGCGTCGACGGCGAGATCGATGTCGGCCGCTCCATCGACATCCGCCTCAAGGGAGACGTGACCGACCTCAAGCAAGGCCGCGAGTTCACCCAGCGCATCCTCAAGGAGACGTTTCCGATCCCGGAGATCCGGGGCTCCGGGCGCGCCGAGATCAGGATTCTCGGCGCGTTCCGAGGGCCCGGGGTTAAGGCCGACTTCGCCCTCGACCGGGGCGGATTCGACAAGTTCGACGCGTCGAGCGTCAGCGGCACGTTCGAGCTTGCCCACAAGGAGGCCACCGGGCTGTTCAAGGTCCGCGACCCGGACCTTCGCGGAGACATCACGCTGTCGTCCCGTCCGGGCGATCTCGATATCCGGATCCGGGCGGATGAGGCGAGCCTGGACAAGGTATTGCCGAACGTGAACGTCCGGCTCCCCCTCATCGGGAGATGCGCGGGAGAGGTCTTCCTCACCCAGAAGGGGGGTGGACTTATTGTCTCAGGCAGCGCCGCGGCCCCGCGCCTCGAACTCCTCGGCCAGAACCTCTCGGACGTCTCTGCCCGATGGGAGTGGGCGGACGCCGCGGGGACGCTCGGATTTCCGGAACTGCGGGCCGGCGCGTACGGCGGCCGGGTCCAGGGATCGGCCCGGATCGGATTCAAGGACCGCCGGTTCGTCCTCGACCTTCGGACTGAAGACCTCGACCTGTCGGCTCTCGCCCCCGGCCTTCAGGGCCGCGCCGCCTTCACCTTGAAGGGCGGCGGCGAACTGGACAAAGATACGGCGACCGGAACATTCTCCGCCAGGGGCATTCGCTTCGCGTCGTTCCAGACGATGGACGCCTCGGGCGATGTGGAGCTGAGCTATGCGAACAACCGCCTCGGCGTCAAGCTCAGCGGCGCCCTGGACCCCGGCCGCAACGACTTCGCCGTCTCGCTGACGTATCCTGCGCCGGACCGTTCGCTTTTGCTCGACCTGAAGGGCCGCCTCCTCAACCTCGACCTCGTCCTCCCCTGGAAGGGAGCGCAAGGCGAAGTGAGCTATCTCGGCGAGATCAAAAGCGCCGCGCCGGGCCTTCAGGTCAGCGGCGTCCTCGATTTCAAGGGGCCGCTGCTTCCTTTCCCCGGCCTGGCGCAGGCTTTGACCGATTATCGCGGACTCGTGTTCGTCCAGCAGAACCGCGCTTCGCTCCGCTCGTTTCAAGGACGTCTGGGAGGCGGGGCGATTTCCGGAAGCGGCGAGATTCGCTTGGGGAGCAAGGGGATCGAATTCGCGGACGTCCAGGCCGAGGGAAAAGAGATGGTCCTGGCCCTTCTCGAACGAACGCGGGCCCTGGCCGACGCGTCGCTCCGTTTGCGCAAGGACGAGGCCCGTTTCTCCCTGACCGGCGACGTCCTGATCAAGAACCTTTCGTACCGGCGGGAGCTCTCGGAGAAGTTCTTTATTTCTTCGAGCCCATTCGTCGGACCGAAAACGAAGAAGGGCTGGTTCGACGACCTGGAGCTCGACGTCCGCCTGCGGGCTGACGACAACGCCGTCCTCGAGAATTCGCTGGGCCGCGTCCAGGGCCGCTTCGACCTGACCCTGTCCGGCAAGGCCGGAGCTCCCATCCTTCTCGGCGATATCGAAGGATTGAGGGGCAGCGTGAACTTCCAGGACCGGAGCTTCCGCGTGCTGCGGGCCCGGCTGAGCTTTTTCAATCCGGCCGCCTTCGAGCCCTACGTCGATTTTCAGGGCGAGACGTTTCTCAAGGATTACCGGGTCACCTTCTCCTTGAGCGGGCTCGTCAACCGCCTGAGGCCGGAGTTTGCCTCCTCGCCGCCCCTTCCGCCCGAGGACGTCTTAGCCCTGCTGGCCCTCGGGGAATCCTTCAAACGCACGTATTCCTACGACACGAGCTCCCGGATGGGGACGGGCTCGCTGCTCTCCTTCCAGCTGGGTGAGGAAGCCCAGAAGCGCGCCGAACGGTTGTTCAGCCTGGACCGCTTCCGGATCGACCCCTTCGTCCTGGGCGCGTCGTCGGAAATGACGGCCCGCCTGACGGTGGGCAAGAAGATTTCGAGCAACGTCATCCTTTTGTATTCGACGAACCTGACCAGCCAGAGAGAGGAGATCGTCCGGCTGGAATGGGAATTCAGCGAGAGCTTTTCTCTCGTCGGAATGCGGAATGAACGGGGACGGATCAGCTTCGATGCCAAAGTCCGCAAGCGCTTTTAAGCTCGCCGCCTTGGTCCTGACGGTCGCGGCCCTGTCCGGAGGACTCTCCGCGGCGTCGGCCAGGCCGGGCGAAGCGACGATCGCGAGCGTCTTCGTCAGGGTCGACGGCGAACCGGCCGGAGCGGATATCGAAGGCCTGATCGCGGTCGCGGCCGGCGAGCCGTTCTCCCCGAGGAAAATCGACGCGGCGCTCAAGCAGCTTTTCCAGACCGGCCTCTTTTCCGACGCCCAGGTCCTCAAGGAGGGGGAAACCGATGTGAGGCTGACCTTCCTGCTTGTGCGGAAGCTCCTTGTCCGGAGCATCTCCATCGAAGGGCGACGGGCTCTCTCCAAGAAAAAGCTGACGGACGCGCTCTACGCGCTGAGGCCCGAGGCTGCGTTCACCCCTGACCGCTTGGGCAAGGCCGCCGGCGAGCTGACGGATGTTCTAAAAAAAGAAGGTTATGCGAGCGCGCAGGTCCGGACCCGTTTCGAGAAGGACGCCCTCCAGCCGTTGGTCGACGTCGTCTTCGACGTCGACGCCGGCTCCCGGCGGACCATCAAGAGCATCGACATCGCGGGGGATGCCGCGGCCCCGGCCGCGGCCTTGAGAAAGCTGATCGAGAGCCGGGCGGGAAAGCCGCACATCCCCTCGGTGATGGACGCCGACGTCGTCCGGATCAAGAATTACTATGCCGGGCTCGGGTATCCGAGGGCCGAGATTGCCGCCGACCCGCCGGCCATTGACGACCGCGACGGCACGGTCTCCCTGGTCATCCGGGTCTCTCCCGGCGAGCGGATCCGGATCGCGATTACGGGCGCAAGCGTTCCCGAGAGCATCGTCCGGCCGATCTGGGAGGAGCCTATTTTCGAAGAATGGGGCCTTCTCCAGACCGAGACCAACGTCCTGTCTTATCTCCGGGACCAGGGGTACGTTTTCGCCACGGCCAAAGCGTCCATCGAACGCACGCCCGACGAGATCCGCATCTCATGCGAAGTGAATCCGGGGCAGAAATACACCATCTACGACGTTTCGTTCGAGGGCAACCGGGCCTTCAGCGACGCGGAGCTCAAACGGGAGATGGATATCGGGCTGAGCCTCGCGATCCTGGGCGGGATCCGCGGCGAACGGCTGTTCGAGATGCCGGCTCAGATCAAGCGCCTGTACGAGACGAAAGGATTTCCGGAAGCGCACGTCGACCTGAATTTCCGGATGACCGGCAGCGACATGCGGGCGATCTACCAGATCGAAGAGGGGAGCCGGCAGACGGTCGGCCGCCTGGCGTTCGAGGGCGTTGCGCTCTTCGGCGCCGACGTCCTGAGGAAGCAGGTCGGGAGCGTCGAGGGCGGGCCCTACTACGAGCCCGACGTCCAAAAGGACATCGGGCGGCTGGAGACGTTCTACCTCGATCAGGGGGTCCGGGGAACGGCGGTCACGGCGGCCGTGGAACAGACCGGCGAACAAACCTTCGCGATCATGTTCCGCGTCGCGGAGGGCCGCCGCGTCACGATCGACCGGGTCATCGTGACCGGCCAGAGAATCACCAGGCGCAAGACCATCGACCGAGAGATCAAGATCGGGGAGGGGGAGCCGGCCGCCTCGGATAGAATCCTGGAGACCAAGCGCGGCCTGGAAAAGCTCGGGATCTTCGCCGAGGTCAAGATCGACGAGATCATGACCTCCCCCGATACCGAAAATGTGGTCATCAGCCTGCGGGAAGGCCAGCGCAATTACGTCAGCCTCGGCGCGGGCCTCGAAACGAAGACCGAAACGCAGAGCCTGGAGATCTGGGAGAACGGCCTGAGGCCGCGCGGCACGGCCGAGCTCATCCTGGGCAACGTCCTGGGCCGCGGTTCCCAGCTGAGCTTCGTGACGCAGTTCAGCCTGATGGAGACGAGGGGAGTGGTCTCGTGGGAAGACCGAACCCTGTTCGGCCTTCCTTTTCAGACCGTCCTCAATGCCTGGCTGGAGCGTGACGAGCGGGAGAGCTACGGGTATGACCAGCGGGGCGCGAGCTACTCCGCTATCAGGGCGCTCAGCAAGGGCTGGGTATCCTATACGACGCTGCGCTGGGCGCGGACGACGCTGTATTTCCTGGACGTGGCCGAGTCCCAGGTGGACCGCCAGCATTTTCCTTTTTCGACGACGTCCCTTTCGGAGAGCCTGATCCTCGACCGCCGGGACGATACGTTCAATCCGGAGCGGGGGTCGTTCTTCAGCGTCGTCCTCGAATGGGCGTACCCTCTGTTGAACGTCGAATCCGATTTTCTGAAGAGCTTCGTGAAATACCAGCGGTACGTGCCGCTCTTCGGCTCCCTGAATTTCTGCCTGACCGCCCGGGCCGGCCTGGGCATGGGGCGGATGCCGATCCACGAGAGATTTTTCGGCGGGGGCAGCAATTCCTTTCGTGGAGCCGACTATGACGAGCTCGGTCCCTCCGACCCCTCCTCGCGCAAGCCGGTCGGGGGAAAAGCTCTGCTCCTGTTCAACTTCGAACTTCGTTTCCCGATCCTGCGGTCCGTCGAGAATCTCATCGCCGCCGTTTTCTACGACAAGGGCCAGGTCTTCGCGGCGCGGAACGACGTCCGCCTCGGCGCCCTGGAGGATGCCCTCGGGCTGGGGATCCGCTATCGCACCCCCCTCGGGCCGCTCCGGATCGATCTCGGCTGGAATCTGCACCCCCCGGCGGGCCGGTCCCAGCCCATCGTCTTTATCACCATCGGAAATGTCTTCTAAAATGAACGTCCAAAGACTTCGGCGCGCGGGAATGGCCTTAGCGGCGTTGGGGTTGTGGGCTGCGTCTTTAGCCGCAGCTCCGCAGACCGAAACGTTGAACTGCGTGGCCGCCGTGGTGAATGGCCGGCTGATCACGCTGATGGACGTCAAGGTCGCCGAAGCGCTCGATTTTTTCGACCTCGGCGCCACCACCGACCCCCAGGAGCGCCGCCGGGCGGTCCTCGAGAAGCTCATCGACCAGAAGGTCGTGATCGAATTCGCCCGGGAGCGCGCGCCGCTCGAACCGGCCCGGGTCGATGAGGCGCGCAACAGCCTCGTAGCCAGGCTCGGACGGGACGAGGCGCGGCGCCGCATGGCCGGGTTCGGCCTGGAGGGATCCGACCTCTTGCCGTATCTCGAAGAGATGGTCCTCAGCGCAACGATCATCTCCGGCCGGTTCGGCCGGAGCGAGAGCGTCTCGCTGCCGGAGATCGAAGCATATTACGTCGAAACGTATTCCCCGGCCCTCAAGAAGCTGGGTGTCGAGCCCAAGCCCCTGGTCGAGGTTCTCGACGTCCTCGAGGCGGAGATCAAAAACTCCAAGGTCGATATCCAGGCGGCCAACTGGATCAAAAACCTACGCCAGCAAGCGGAGATCGAGATCCGATTAGACTGTCTTTTCAGATGAAAGGATGACCGATGAGCCGACTCGCTTTTTTATTTCCCGGTCAGGGTTCCCAGGCCGTGGGCATGGGAAAGAGCTTCTACGACCGGTCGGAAGACGCCCGTAAGATATTCGCCCTCGCCGACGAGATCCTCGGATACCAAATCTCCCGCTTGTGCTTCGAGGGTCCGGAAGAGGAGCTCAAGCTCACCCTGAACACGCAGCCGGCCCTGCTCATCGTCAGCCATATCGCGGCCCGCCTTTTCGAGCGGGAGCCCTGGATCGCCGCCGGCCACAGCCTCGGCGAATATTCGGCTCTTGTCGCCGCGGGAGCTCTCCGCTTCGAGGACGCCGTTCTTCTCGTCCACAAGCGGGGCCGCTATATGCAGGAAGCGGTCCCGGTCGGCGAGGGGGCCATGGCCGCCGTCCTCGGCCTGAGCCACGAGGACCTCTCCCGCGCTCTGGGCCAAGTCCGGGGGGGTCTGGTCCAGATCGCCAACTGGAACAGCCAGGAACAGCTCGTCATCGCCGGGCACAAAGGGGCGGTCGAGGAAGCCCTCAAGATCGCCAAGCCTCCGCGGGCGATGATGCTTCCCGTCAGCGCTCCCTTCCATTCAGCCCTCATGAAGAGCGCCGAAGAGCGGCTGGCCGCGGACCTGGACCGGACGGAATTCAGGGATCCGCAATTCCCCATCGTGACCAACGTGGACGCCCGGGCGATCCGCTCCGCCGAAGAGGCTCGCGACGCCCTCAAGCGGCAGGTGAGCCGTCCGGTCCTCTGGTACAAATCCATGGAGCTCCTGAGCCGGGACGCCATCGATGTCTTCGTCGAGCTCGGGTCGGGACGGGTGTTGACGGGACTCCTGAAGCGGATCGGCCGCGGCTGGGGTCATCCATTCACCACGCAGAACATCGAGGATGCGGAGTCCCTGGAGAAAGCGAAGGGCTCAGTCGCCTGAGCGTTCTTTGAGCAGGTCCGGGCCGTATTTCCAGAAATACTCGCCCGCCGAATAGATGGCCGCCGCCAGGACCAGCCAGAGCCCGACCCGGCCGACGACGAACCAGCCTCCCAGTATCTCCTCGCCTACGATCAGGAACGAGATCGTCACGGTTTCCAGGGCCATCTTCACTTTGCCCGGCCATGAAGCGGGGATCACGACGCCGCGGGAGGCGGCCACGGTCCGAAAGCCCGTCACGGCGATTTCGCGTCCGATGATGACGACGGCCATCCACGAGGGGACGCGCCCCGAGCCGACCAGGCAGATGATGGCCGACGCCATCAGGAGCTTGTCGGCGATCGGGTCGAGGAGCTGCCCGAGGGCGGTGATCTTGTTCGTCCGCCGGGCCCAGAATCCGTCCACGGTGTCCGTGAGCGAGGCGAGCAGAAAGATCCCGAGCGCCGTGTAATCGTGGCCTTTGAACGAGGACACCAGGGCGACGATGAGGAAGGGGATGAGGGCGATCCGCACGGACGTCAGTAAGTTGGGGACATTCATCTCCGCGAAGAGTAGCAGAGCGGTGGAGGCCTGTCAATGTAGGTTGGGCTTCGTCTATTGATATGCGCGGCCATTCATTTTAAGATGGAGGTCCGCCGGCGGTCCGGCCGCATCCGCTTTCCAAGGAGGTTCCCGCATGACATCCATCCGCCCGATCGTCCGTTTCCGGGCCGTGGCCCTCGTCTTCGCTACGGCCTCTCTCGCCCTGCTTGTCTTCCCCCAACAGGCCAAGAAGCCGGCGCGGATCATGAACACGGACCCGCAGGTCAGGCTGCAGGGATTCGACCGGCAGGCCGAGATGAAGAAAACCTCCAAGTTCAAGGACCTGAAGTGGCAGTTCCTCGGCCCCTCGAACATCAGCGGCCGGTGTACGGACGTCGCCGTCGTCGCGCCCAAGGGCAGGAACTACACGATGTACATGGCCGCGGCGTCGGGAGGCGTCTGGAAAACCGAAAACGAAGGCACGACCTGGACCCCGATCTTCGACCAGGCGGCCTCGACCGCGATCGGCAACATCGCCGTGGCCCCGTCCGACCCCCGATTGATCTGGGTGGGCACGGGCGAGGCCAATATCTTCCGCAGCTCCCAGTCCGGCGCCGGGATCTATAAGTCCCTCGACGGCGGCACGACCTGGCAATTTATGGGCCTGGCGGGAACCAATACCATCGCTCGCATCGTCGTTCACCCCAAGAATCCCGACGTGGTCTATGTCGCGGCGTCCGGGCACGAATGGACGCCCAATCCCGACCGGGGCGTCTATCGGACTGCGGACGGAGGCAAGAGCTGGGAGAAGATCCTCTACGTCAATGAGGAGACGGGCGCCATCGATTTGAGGATGGATCCCCGGGACAACGACACGCTTTACGCCGCTCTCTGGCAGAGGACGCGCAAGAAATGGAACGACCCGCGCAACGATGCCCAGAGCAAGGACAGCGGCATCTTCAAGACGACGGACGGCGGAAAGACGTGGAAGCCCGTCAACACCGGGCTGCCCGAAGCGAAGTTCCGGGGCCGCATCGGGATCGATATCTGCCTCGCGAAACCCAACGTCCTCTATGCCTTCGTCGACAACTACGAGACGGCGCGGGAGCCGAGCGAAGAGGAGCGGCAGGATTCCTACGGCCTGCCTTCGGCCGGCATCATCAAGGGAGCGACCGTCTACCGTTCCGACGACAAAGGGGAGACCTGGACGCAGACGAGCGGCTCGACGCCGGAGCAGAAACAATTCATGGAGCGCCATTCCAACACCTATGGCTGGGTGTTCGGCCAGGTCCGGGTCGATCCCAACGACGAGAACACGATTTACACCATGGGGCTCGGCTTGAACGTCTCGACCGACGGCGGCAAGACGTTCCGGGAGCTTGACAGCCCCGGCGGCGACCACCACGCCCTGTGGATCGATCCCGACAATTCCAATTACCTCGTCAACGGGTTCGACCAGGGACTGGCCGTGTCCTATGACAAGGGCAAGACCTGGAAGTATTTCCAGGACACTCTGCCGGTCTGCCAGTTCTTCAATATCGCCTATGACATGGGGACGCCGTTCAAAGTTTACGGCTCGATGCAGGACCACGGCAGCTTCCGAGCTCCCGTCGACCTGAGCCGCGGACGCGACCGGATCCCCGTTCAGAAGTTCGAAGGCGCTCCCGGCGGCGAAGGCTCAAACCAGGCCATCGACCCGACGAATCCCAACATCGTCTATTCCGCCGGATTCTACGGCACGATCAGCCGGACGGAATACGATAGGCCGGGCGCCTTCCCGGGCCGGCCGTTCAGCAAGACGCTCCTGCCGCGCCAATATGAAAACGAACCCAAGCTCAGGGGCGAGTGGCTGGCCCCCTTCATCCTCTCCCCGCACAATCCGAACATCCTCTATCACGGCATGCAGTTCCTCTTCCGCTCGCTCGACCGGGGCGACACGTGGGAGCGGGTCAGCCCGGACCTGACGTATGCCACGCCCTCGGAGATGGGCGATATCCCGTATCACACGATTTTTGCCGTCTCCGAGTCTCCGCTCAAATACGGCCTGATCTATGCCGGCACGGATGACGGCAAGGTCTGGGCGACCAAGGACGGGGGCAAGACCTGGAGCGAGATCATGGCCGGACTTCCCTACCAGAAATGGGTCTCGCGGATCGTCGCCTCCCAGTTCAACCTGGCCACGGTCTATATGACCCAGAACGGCAAGCGGGACGACGACGTCGCGCCCTATGTCTGGAAGTCCACGGACTACGGCAAGACCTGGGTGGATATCTCCAAAGGCATTCCCCTCGGGCCGGTCAACGTCATCCGCGAAGATCCCGTGGACGCGAACGTCCTCTATGTCGGCACGGACCAGGCGGTCTTTGTCACGACCGACGGAGCCAAGACATGGAGCGTGCTGGGCGGCAACCTGCCGTCGTGCTACGTCCATGACCTGATCATTCACCCCCGCGACAACATCGTCGTCATCGCCACCCATGGCCGCGGCATGTGGGCCCTGGACGCGAATGCGGTCAATGCGAAGGATAAAAGACGGATGCGTTTCTTCGACTGAGCGAGATCGCCCCCCTTCCCGCAGAAACGAACGGGGAGGGGGCGCTCTTCCTTGAACGCTTCGCGGGACCTTTGATGAAGGAGACGGCGATGACGACAACGAAATCCGGGCCGGCCGCTTTGCTCTTGTCCCTCTCCCTTCTTGCGATGCCGGCCTTCCTTTCGGCCGGCGAGCACCTGGTCAAAGACGCGCTGTCCGTTCCGCTCCCGCGCTCGTATCAGCGGGCGGTCCTCGCTCTCGACCCGATCGAGATGGCCCTCGCCTCGGGGACCTGGAAGGCGCCCAAGGCCGGAGACGCCGTGGCCTTCCCCGGAGCCGCGGCCGCGGCATGGGAGAAGGTCGCGGCCGGCGCCGACGGCTGGTTTTCGGGCCCCGCATTCCGCGACGGCTATGTCTACGTCCTCTACAAGAGCGACAAGGCGGCTCCGGCGATCCTCAACGGCCTCGGAAACGTCCACGCGTTCGTCAACGGGGAGCCGCGGATGGGCGGGAAATACGCGGTCAAGGAGACCTATGAATCCTGGGAGCCGCGCTTCGACTACGGCCAGGTGCCCATCCTTCTCAAGAAGGGCGACAACCATCTCCTCTTTCGCTGCACGCGCGGGCGGCTGAAAGTCGTTCTCTCGGAACCGTCCGGCCCCGTCCTCTTCAACGAGAAGGACGTGACGCTACCGGACGCCATCGCGGGCGAGCCATGCGAACTGTGGGGAGCGATCGTGGTGATGAACGCGACCGGCCGCGCGGTCAGGGACCTGGTCATCAGCGCGACCGGCGAAGGGCTCGAAGAGACGGCGACCCCCGTGGGCGTCCTTCAACCGTTCAGCGTCCGCAAAGCCGCGTTTCTCTTGAGAGGCCCCCGGTTCGTCGAGCCGTCGAAGATCCCCGTCCGATTGACGCTCAAGGCGAAAACGCTGAAGGGAGAAGCGGCCTTCGCCGCCGCGATGGTCACGCTCGAATGCAAGAGCTTATGGCAGAACCACAAGAGGACCTTCCGCAGCGCGGTCGACGGCAGCATCCAATATTATGCGGTCAATCCCGCCCAAAACCGGGATCCGGATTTCAAGCCGGCTCTCGTCCTCTCCGTCCACGGCGCCTCGGTCGAAGCGACCAACCAGGCCGGGTCCTACGAGAGCAAGACCTGGGCGCATATCGTCGCTCCGACGAACCGGAGGCCCTACGGCTTCGATTGGGAGGATTGGGGCCGTTTGGACGCGCTGGAGGCCATGGCCGACTTCGTCCGGCGCTATCCCGTCGACCCCGATCGCGTCTATCTGACCGGGCATTCCATGGGCGGCCACGGCGCCTGGATCCTGGGAACTCAATTCCCCGGCTTGTTCGCGGCCGTCGGCCCCAGCGCGGGCTGGATCAGCTTCAGGACCTACGCTTCCCGCCAGAAAGAGGAGGGGCCGGCTGAAGTGGAAAAAATGACCTCGCGTGCCCTCCTTCAAGGAGACACGCTGGCCTTGACGCGGAACCTCACGAACCGCGGCGTCTATATCCTCCACGGGGACAAGGACGACAGCGTGCCCGTCGACCAGGCCCGACAGATGGCCAAGGCCCTCGGGGAGTTCCACAAGGATTTCATCTATCACGAGGAGAAGGACGCCGGGCATTGGTGGGACAAATCGGACGAGCCGGGCGTCGATTGCGTGGATTGGCCCCCTCTGTTCGATTTCTTCGCCCGCCATGCGCTTCCCCGGAACAAGGCGGTCCGGGAGGTCGAATTCGCCTCAACCAATCCCGGCCTCTCGGCCGAATGCCATTGGGCGAGGATCGAAGCGCAGGTCGAGCCTTTGAAGATCAGCGCCGTCCGGCTCCGCTTCGACCCGGGGGTAAAGCGGTTTTCCGGCACGACCGAGAACGTGGCGAGGCTGGTGCTCGACACCTCGCTTCTCGAACAGGGCGCCGCCGTCACCCTCGATATCGACGGGCAGAAATGGACGGCGAATTCCCGGCCGGGCGGCCTGTGGCTCTATAAGAAAGATTCGGCCTGGACGTCCGGCGAGGCGGCCTCGCCCTTGTTGAAGGGTCCGCGGCGCAACGGCCCGTTCAAAGACGTCTTTCGGAACAGGATGGTCTTCGTCTACGGGACACAGGGCACGGCCGAGGAGAACGCCTGGGCCTTCGGAAAGGCCCGGTTTGACGCCGAGATCTTCCAGTATCAGGGCAACGGAGCCGTCGAGGTCGTCTCGGATTCCGATTTTCGAGCGACGGCCGAACCGGACAGGAATGTCATTCTCTACGGCAACGCTACGACAAACCGGGCCTGGAAAGCGCTTCTCGGCGCCGGGCCCGTCCAGTGCGAGAGAGGCAGGATCACGGTCGGAACGAAACAGCTTGCGGGCCGGAACCTGGCCTGCCTCTTCCTCCGGCCGAGGCCCGACAGCGACGTCGCCTGCGTCGGCGCCGTGTCGGGCACGGGGATCCAGGGCATGCGCTTGACGAACACGAGGCCTTATCTTGCGGCCGGCTACGCGCTTCCCGACCTCGTCGTGTTCGACAGCGACGTCGGGAAGGGCAGCGGCCGGGGGGTCAAGTTGGCCGGATTCTTCGGCGTCGACTGGAGCTTCGACTCGGGCGATTTCGTCTGGAATTGAGCCGGCTGCCGGCCCGGCGTCAGGTTGACTTACGTCATCCTTGGCGCGTTTCCTCCACGCGCGCGGTTTTGCTTTTGACCTCAATTTATGGCATAAATAGGTCTCATTTCGGCTCGAGTTTCCCATGATCCGCGACGATTGCATCCATTTCAAGGGCGAGACGCCGTGCGCGTTCCGCCGCCTCTGCGACGGCTGTCCCCATTATCTGCCATTCCAACAGAAGATTCTCCTGATCAAGCGCGCCGCCATGGGCGATGTCCTCCGGACGACCGCCCTTCTTCCCGGCCTGAGGAGGAAGTATCCCGACGGTTCGGTCTTCTGGGCGGTCGACGAGGAGAGCGTCGACCTCCTGAAGAACAATACTTTTATCGCCCGGGTCGTGCCCTGGACTCCCGACCATCTGATGTCCCTGTTCGTCGTTTCGTTCGACGTCCTGATCTGCCTGGATAAGGAACCCGCCGCCACGGCTCTCGCGACGAAGGTCGTCGCCCCCCGGAAATTCGGCTTCGGGATGAACGCCCACGGCAACCTCGCGACCTTCAACGCCGCGGCCGAGTACGCGTACCGGCTGGGGTTCGACGACCGCTTGAAGTTCTTCGAGAACCGGAAAACGTACCAGGAGATCATCTACGAGGCGGCAGAGGTCGAGTATCGGAACGACCCGTACGCTTTTTCCTTGACGGATGAGAACCGGCGCAAGGCGCGGGCGTATCTCTCCCGCCGCAGGATCTCGGGCCGGAAGCCCGCCGTCGGCTTGAACACGGGCGCCGGGTCGAAATTCGAGACCAAGCAATGGCCGCCCGGTCACTATCGACGGCTGATCCGCCTCCTGACGGCGAAGCTCGGTGCCGATGTCTTTCTCCTCGGCGGCCCGAGAGAACGGTCCATGAACCGGGCGCTCGAGAAGGCCGTGGCCAGGGGCGTCTACAATACCGGCTCCGACCACGCGCTTCTCGACTTCGCCGGCTTCATCGAGGCCATGGACGTGGTCGTCAGCTCGGACACGTTGGGGATGCACCTGGCCATCGCTCTCGGCCGGAAGGTCGTCGCCCTGTTCGGGTCGACCTGTCCCCAGGAGATCGAGCTCTACGGCCGCGGGGTCAAGCTCTTCGCCGGGACGGCCTGCGCGCCCTGCTATAAATCGACGTGCCCGGACATGACATGCATGAACGATATCACCCCCGAACAGGTCTTCGCCGAGGTCCAAAAGCTCCTGTGACGCTTCCATGACCGTACCAACCCCGAAAATCGTCGCGATGATCCCGACCTACAACGAGGCCGAGAATATCGAGCTGCTCATCCGCGAGCTCAGAACCCTCCCCCTGCCCGGCGGCCTCGAGGTCCTCGTTGTGGACGACGATTCGCCCGACGGAACCGCCGCCATCGTCGGGAAGCTGGCCGCGGCCGATCCGCGGGTTCATCTCCTGCTCCGCAAGGACAGGCGGGGGCGCGGGTCGGCGGGGATCGACGGATTCAAGGCAGCCCTCGCCCTCGGCGCCGATTATATCGTCGAGATGGACGGCGATTTGTCCCACCAGCCGCGCTTCATCCCGGCTCTGGTCGCGGAGATGGAGCGCTGCGATGTCGCCATCGGCTCGCGGTTTGTTCGCGGCGGGGAGGATTCCGACCGGAGCCTCGTCCGCCGGACGATCACGCGGCTCGTGCGGGGCTTCATCGGCCGGCGCTTCCGGGCGCCGGTCCGCGACGTGTCGTCCGGCTTCCGCTGTTTCAGCCGGGGCATCCTGGAGCGCATCGACCTGGACACCCTCGTCTCCAGCGGCCCGTCGATCGTCCTGGAAATCCTCTACAAGCTGAACCTCCTGGGCGCCTCCATTCACGAAGTGCCCATCGTCTTTGTCGACCGCCGGCGGGGAAGGACGAAGCTGAGCGGCCGGACCCTCCTCCGGACGCTGCGGATGGCCCTCCGTTTTCGAAAGCTCTACGGCCCTCCCCCGGCCCGGCGTAAAGACTGAGAAAAGCTCATGGACCCGGTTCCCGGCTTGCTCCCGGCCGGAGGAGCCGGGGTTTTGCGGATCGGCCGGCGCTCGCCGGCCGGGCGTCCGGGCCCGTTTTCTGGTAAGATAGGTCCCGCAATCGTCAGGAAGGAGACCGCTCATGGCGGATAGACGCGATCCGACCCTCCGGGTGACGCTGATGCCCCGGGACACGAACAAATACGGGACGATCTTCGGCGGCGTGATCCTGAGTCATATCGATCTCGCCGGGGCCATCGAGGCCCGGCGGTCCGCCGGGCCCCATAATTTCGTGACCGTGGCGATGAACAAGGTCGTCTTTCACAAGCCCGTCTTTGTCGGAGACGTCGTCAGCTTCTATACCGGGACACTGCGCATCGGCCGGACGTCCGTCACTGTCAAGGTCGATGTCGAAACGACGCGCTCCGACGAGCGCAAGACGGTCAAGGTGACCGAGGCCGAGGTCGTCTTTGTCGCCGTCGGGAAGAACCGGAGACCGGTCCCGGTCAAAAGACGGACCTAGGGATTGCGGATTCCATGGAAGTGAATCTTTTTCGGCGAAATCGCGTATTAACCAATGAGAGACGGTGCGAGGACCGCCGCTCCGATGTCCGGATGTCTGCGCGCTTGGAAGGAAATTGCCGATGAACCTAGAGCCCGGCCGGACGATCGCCCACTACCGGCTCGTCGAGAAGCTCGGCGAGGGCGGCATGGGCGTCGTCTGGAAAGCGCGCGACCTCAAGCTCGACCGGGACGTCGCCATCAAGTTCCTGCCCGAAGACCTCGGCGGCGACCCCGAACGGCGGGAGCTCTTCGAGCGTGAAGCGAAGGCCGTCGCCGCCCTCCGCCATCCCAACATCGTCACCATCTACGCCGTGGCCGAAGCGGACGGCGTCAACTTTTTCACCATGGAGTTCGTCGAGGGCAAGCCTCTTTCGGCCTTCATCGCTCCCGGCGGGGCCGACCTGGACCGGTTCTTTGCCATCGCCATGCAGCTGGCCGACGCCGTGGCCGCCGCTCACGAGCGGGGGATCATCCACCGCGACTTAAAGCCGGGAAACGTCATGGTCGGGCCGACGGGCGCCATCAAGATCCTCGATTTCGGCCTGGCCCGGGTACTCAAGCCGAACGTCCCTCTCGCCGGCGGCTCCGAGGCTCCGACTGCCACCCTTGCCGAGGGTTTTTCGGGAACGATCTGCTATATGTCCCCCGAACAGCTCCGCGGGGAGACTCCGGACCACCGCTCCGACCTCTTCTCCCTCGGCATCCTCCTCTTCGAATTGGCCTCGGGCTCCCTGCCGTTCAAGGGCGCGACGGCCGTCGACACGATCGCCTCGATCCTCAAGGACGACCCTCCTTCGGCCGTCGACCTGAATCCGAGGCTGCCCCGGGAGCTCGATCGGATATTCTTCCATTGCCTGGAAAAAAATCCTCGCTTCCGCATGGCCTCCGCGGTGAATCTGAGCGAGGAGCTCGAGCTGCTACGGCAGGAAGGAAAGCCCATCCGCAAGGACGGCGTTCCGTCCATCGCCGTGCTCCCTTTTGTCGACATGAGCCAGGAGAAGGACCAGTCCTACTTCTGCGAGGGGATCGCCGAAGAGATCATCAACGCCCTCTGCCGCCTCGAAGGCCTGCGCGTCTCGTCGCGGACGGCGTCCTTCCAGTTCTCCGGCATCACGTCGGAGCCCCGGGAGATCGGACGCCGCCTGCGGGTCGAAACCCTTCTCGAAGGCAGCGTCCGCAAGTCTGGAAACCGCCTCCGGATCACCGCCCAGCTCATCGATACGGCCCACGGATTCCATATCTGGTCGAAGTCGTTCGACCGCGAGATGCGGGATATCTTCGAGATCCAGGAGGAGATCGCCCAGAGCATCGTCCGGGCCCTCCAGGTCTCGCTGACCCCCCAGGAAAAGGGGGCCTTGCTGGCCGTGCCGACCCGCCACGTCCAAGCCTACGATTATTACCTCCGCGGGCGCAGCTTCTACTACCAATACGGCCGGCACGACATCGAGTTCGCCCTGCAGCTGTTCTCCCGGGCAACCGAGCTCGACTCCGAATACGCCCTGGCCTACGCCGGGCTCGCCGACTGCTGGTCCTATATCTATCTTTATGCGGAGCGCAAGGACTCCGTCCGGAAGCAGGCCGAAACGGCCAGCCGCCGAGCCGTGGAGCTCGCCCCGTTCTCCGCCCAAACCCAGTCCTCGTTCGCCCTGGCCATGTCGATCGCGGGAAAGACGGCGGAAGCGGAGGTGGCCTTCGAGACCGCGGTCAAGCTCGACTCGAACCTTTTCGAAGCCTGGTATTTTTTCGCCCGCCACTGTTTCGTCAACGGACAGCCGGAGCGGGCGGTCCGCAACTATGAGCAGGCGCGCCGCGTCCGGCCGGACGATTACCAATCGGCCCTGCTCATGGCTCAGATCTACGAAGACTTGAAGCGGCCCGAGGAGGCCAGGACGGCGCGCAAGACCGGCGTGGCTCTTGTCGCCGACCGCATCGAGCTACACCCCGACGATGTCCGGGCCCTCTATATGGGGGCTAACGGGCTGGTCGCCCTGGGAGAGAAGGAGCGCGGGATCGTCTGGGCCCGACGGGCGCGAGCGATCGCCCCCGACGATTCGATGCTCCTCTACAACCTGGGCTGCATCTATTCGCTTGCCGGCGAGGTCGAGGAAGCCGTCGACTGTCTGGAGCGAGCCGTCGCCCAGGGCCTGACCCAGAAAGGGTGGTACGAGCACGACAGCAATCTCGACCCGCTCCGCGCTCATCCGCGCTTCCAAGCGCTTTTGGCCAAGCTTTGAGGACGTCCCCGTCCTGATTTGAAAAAGGAGGAAGAACCAATGGCGCGTCTCAAAAAAAATCCGGCCGGGCCGGCGTTCGCCCTGGCCGCCCTCGTCGTCTTGTCTGCGGCCGCGTCCGCTCAAACCTTCGATGCCGTGAGGAAGCAGGTCCGGACCCATGTCCTCTCGAACGGCATGAAATTCATCGTCCTCGAACGGCATGACGCCCCGGTGGCGGCTTTCCACGTCTACGCCGACGTCGGAAGCGCCAACGAGTCCTACGGCATCACGGGCATTTCCCATATCCTGGAACACATGGCCTTCAAAGGCACGAAGACGGTCGGAACCAAGGATTACGCGGCGGAATCCAAGGTTCTCGAGGCGGTCGACGCCGCCTATGCCGAGATGCGCAGGGAAGAGACGAAGGACAATCCGGACCCGGCCAAGCTCGCCGGCCTCAAGAAGACATTCAGTGACCTCGACGCGAAGGCCAAGGACTTCGTAGTCAACAATGAGTACTTCGACATCATGATGAGGGAGGGCGACGCGGGCGTCAACGCCTATACCAACAACGATGCCACGCAGTACATCAACTACCTGCCCTCGAACCGGCTGGAGTTCTGGATGGCCGTGACCTCGGACCGCTTCCTGAGCCCCGTCTTCCGGGAGTTCTACAAGGAGCGCGACGTCATCCAGGAGGAGCGCCGGCTGGGCCTCGAGACCCAGCCGACGGGCAAGCTCCTGGAGGACTTCATGGCCGTCGCGTTCAAAGCTCATCCTTATCACCACGACGTCGTCGGCCATATGTCAGACCTCCAGGCCATCAACCGCAAGGACGTGGAGGATTATTTCCGGAAGTACTACGGCCCGAGCAACCTGACCGTGGGCATCGTTGGCGACGTCAAGGCGGACGACGTCTTCAAGCTGGCCGAGACGTATTTCGCCCGGATCCCGAGCGGCCCCCGGCCGGAGCCGGTCCGGACCAAGGAGCCGGAGCAGTGGGGTGAACGCCGCGTGGCCGTGGTGGCCCAATCGCAGCCCTACCTGATCATCGGCTACCACACGCCCGACGCGCGGAGCAAGGACAGCCGCGCCCTGGAAGCCATGGCCAACATCCTCGGGCAAGGCCGCTCCTCGAGACTCTACACGGCTCTCGTCAAGGACAAGAAGGTTGCCGTCATGGCCCAGGCTATGAGCGGATTCCCCGGCGACAAGTTCCCGAACCTCTTCGCCGTCCTGGCCGTCACGGCGGCCGGCAAGACCGCGGCCGAGTGCCAGGCCGCGATCGAGGAGGAGCTCGAAAAGATTAAAAAGGAATCGGTCACCGACGAGGAGCTGGCCAAGTTCAAAAAGACGACCATCCGGAGCGCCCTCGCCCAGCTCCGTTCGAACACGAACATGGCGGCCCTCCTGACCTACGCCGATGTCGTCCTCGGCGATTACGGGAAGGCGTTCGACCAGATCGACGAGATCAAGGCCCTCACCGCCGAGGACATCAAGCGGGTCGCCAATCAGTATCTCACCAAGAACAACCGGACCATCGGCGAGATCGTTCCCGAGAAGTGAAGGAGGGCAAGGAGTCTGCCATGAACAAACAACGCACCATCCAAAAGGCGGCCGTCAGCCTCGTCCTGTCGGTTCTCCTGGTCGGAGCCGCTTTCGCCCAGAAGTCCCCCAAGGACAAGTTCGTCTTCGGGCCGTTGAATCCGATCAAGATGCCCAAGGTCGAAAAAGCGGAGCTTTCCAACGGTTTGAAGCTCCTCCTCGTCGAAGACCCGGAGTTCCCCACCATCAATGTGTATGCCATGGTCCGGACGGGCTCGGTGTTCGAGCCTTCCGCGAAGGCCGGACTGGCCTCCCTCACGGGCATGGCCTTGCGGACGGGCGGGACGAAAACCCGGTCCGGGGACCAGATCGACAAGGACCTGGACACGATGGCCGCGGCCGTCTCGACCGGCATCGGCCAAACGTCCGGGACGATCACCGTAGCCTCCCTCAAAGAGGATTTCGACAAGGCCTTGGCCATCCTGGCCGACCTCCTGACGGATCCTGCGTTCCCCCAGGATAAGATCGACCTTGCCAAGATCCAGATGAGGACGGCGGTCTCCCGGCGGAACGACAACGTCAACGGGATCGCAGCCCGCGAATTCGACAGGCTCATCTACGGTAAAGACAGCCCCTACGCCCGCGAGACGGAGTACGCCTCGATCGAGGCCATCGGCCGTCAGGACCTCGTCGACTTCTTCAACGCCTATTACGTGCCGAACAACACGTCCATGGCCGTCTGGGGCGACTTCAAGGCCAAGGACATGATCGCCAAGCTCACGGCCGCCCTGGGCAAATGGAAAAAGGGAAAGCCCGCGGCCGAGCCCTGGCCTAAGGTGGCGGACACGGACAAATATTCGGTAAATTTCGTCGACAAGCCCGACGTCAACCAGTCCAACATCATCATCGGCCATCTCGGCGGCCTGATGAGCAATCCCGACCTGCCCGCCCTCAACATCATGAACCAGATCCTGTCCTTCGAGCGCATGTTCAAGAGGATCCGGACCGACGAGGGATTGGCCTACAGCGTCTGGGGCTCCTTCGACGCCAATTACGTCTTTCCCGGCACATTCAGCTGCGGGGCCCAGACCAAATCGCAGTCCACGGTCTATGCCATCGAGATCATGCTCAAGGAGATCAAGCGGATCATGGCCGAGGAGGTCAGCGACGAAGAGCTGGCCAAGGCCAAGGACGGATATCTCAACTCCTACGTCTTCAACTTCGAGAACAAGGCCCAGATCCTCAACCGGACACTGACCTACGCCTATTTCGGCTATCCGCTCGATTTCACCGAAAAGCAGAAGGCGGCGGTCGAAAAAGTGACCAAGGCCGACGTTTTGCGGGTCGCCAAGAAGTACTTGAAGCCGGACAAGATCCAGATCCTGGTCGTCGGCAAGAAGGCCGATTTCGACAAACCGCTGTCGACGCTCGGCAGCGTCAACGTGATCGACATCGCGATCCCGCCAGCCAAGAAATAAACAGGGCGGCCGGTCGGGCGGACTATTTCGTCCGGCTCTTGCCCTTATTGTGGATGAAGTCGCCGATCCGGCGCATGCGGATCAGCTCGTCCTCGCTCATCGGCCCCAGGTCGAGAACCTTCAGGTCCTCCTTCATCTGTTCTTCGGTCTTGGCTCCGACCATGCAGACGTCGACGGCCGGGTGGGATAGGACGAAGCGGTAGCAGTCCGGGGCCGTCGCCGGGGGCTCGCCCGGCGGCATCTTCTTCGGATTCATGAGCTGGCCCCACCGCGTCGCGGTGAAATTGATGATGCCGGGCCGGTTCTCGCCGCCGACGAAGGGAAAGATCTCCGTTTCGGCGCCGCGATGGGCGGCATTATAACGGATGTGGAAGACATCGATCAGTCCTTCCCGGCTCAGCGCGGCGACGAGCTTCCGGTTATGGCCCGACAGCCCGATGAAGCGGACCAGCCCTCTCTCCTTCATCCGCCGGGCCCCGTCGAGGATCCGGCGGGACGGCCGGCGGGAGAAATAGCCGAGGATCAGGATATCGGCGTGGTCGAGGCCGGCGTCCTTGAGCCCGCGGACGAACAGCCTTTCGGTCATGGCCGGCCAATGGGCGTAGCTGAACATCGCCAGGACCATTCGGCCGCGTTGCCCTTTGGCCACGATGTTGCGGATCGCTTGGCCCATGTGCGGCGAGCGGCCCTTGAGGACCGTCCCCCAGGTGAAATAATTGCAGCCGCGTTCGAAGGCTTCTTCGATCGCCGTGGTGGGCGCCCGGTATCCCGAAGCGATGCCCAATCGGCCGACCCGCAGGCCGGTCCGGCCTAAAACGACAGGTTGATGGAAATCCATTGAGAGTCCTTTACTCCATAATTTTGAAGTATTTGAAGATGGGATAGACGATGCTCTTCTTGTCCGCGCCCAGGGCTTTGAAATAGCCGTCGAAGACCCCCCAGCCGACGAAACCGTCGGCCGCCTGCGGCTCCAGGTAATAGAACGCCGCGTTGGCCATGGGTTGGGCCATGTCGACCTTGAACGTCCCGGCCGGAAATTCCTTGAGCGGCGATTTGGCGAAGCCGCCTTCGAGCTTGATGGGCGCGGTTCCGCCGCCGCGGCCTTGATTGATCTTATCGATCACGAACTCCTCGCCGGCCGCCCTGACGGACTTAGCCAGCACATCGACTTTGATGTTGTGCGTCCGGAGCTTTTCGACGATCTCGACGAGCTCCGCCGGGATCAAATAGCCTCTCGGGACGACCGCCTCGGCGGTCCCGACCGGCTTGGTCATATTCTCGACGCCGCGGACGAGCGCGGGGGGCTCGAGCATATGCGGCGCGATCTTGGCCCGGACGCTCGTCCCGGGAATGAGCTCGGAGACGTTCCGCTTCTCGTAGGCCAGGATGTCCACTTTGCCCCACGATTCGTATTTTCCCGCCACCCAGTTGCGAAGCTCCCCGCTCTCGGCCTTTGCCTTAACGGTTTCAACGACGTCCCTGTCCGCGGCCCGGCAGACCTCCTGCATCTCCTTGCCGTGGGCGGCGGAGTATTCCAGAACCTCGGCGATCAGGGCGTAGTGGGCATAGATCCGGCGCTCGAACGACTCGTGGCCCGGCGTTTCGGCCAGGATGGCCATCCGGTTGCGCAGGCCGTAGGCGTTGGCGATGAACTTCGCCTCGGTCGTCCACATGGCCGCCTCGTGGCTCCATGCCGTCGGCGGCCAGGTGCGGCCGATGTCGCCGTGGGTGAAGACCTCCAGCCCGAAATTATTCCGCGTCGCCTCCCTCACAGCCGGGAACAATTTGTCGAAGACGTAATTGCGGGGAGCGGGGTGGGCGGTCGGGACCGTGCACGTGGCATAGCCGATGGCGTAGCCGTGCTGGACGCGGCCCATCAGGTGGCCGTCATAGACCAGGACGGGGTCCCAGCGGTTGAAGACGGCGCGGTAGAGGCCGTTGACCTCGGGCGTTTCGAGCTTGACCGCGTCGCGGTTGAGGTTGAGGTTCTGGGCGTTGTTGGCGTTGCCGACGAGATGGGGCGTGCCTTCGCTCAGGGCCAGCGTGTCGTTCCCGTCCACGTTGAAGTTCGGGCAGACGATGAGGACCAGGCTGTCGAGGAGATGCTTTCGCTTGCCGAAGAGAATGTCCCGCATGAGCATCTGGAGAGCTTCCTTGGCCTCCGGCTCGTAGGCGTGGATGTTGCCCTGGAGGTAGACGACGGTCTTGCCGCTTTTCGCGGCTTCCTCGGGCGTGACCAGGCGGGGCCGGGCCAGGACAACGGCCGTGCCGACGCGGCGCAGCGACGTCGTGAACATGTTGATGATCGAGACGTCTGAGCTGTTCCACCTGAGGACGTCGATGAACTCGAGGACTTCGTTCGAGGAGGTTGTCCGTTCGAATTTCGTCTTTTCCGGGACGGTCAGGTACTTCGCCGGCCAGCTCCCGTTCCAGCCTTTGGGGACGGAATCGCCCCAGTAGATCTTTCGGTTTTGAGCCGAAAGGGCCAGAACGAAGCCGAGGATGAGAGCGAATCCGAAGACACAGCGTTGTTTCATGGTCGATTCTCCTGGAATCGTAAATAGGATGAGTTTTCTTTTTCCACGCCGTCTTCTGACTTTATTTTCAGAGGTCGGCGTTTGTCAAGGCTCGATCCGAAGGCAGAGGGGCGCGGAAACGGAAAAAGCCTTATAATGGTTCTTGGCATTGAGGAGGCTGAACCGATGACCCGACGCTCTCGTTTCCGCTATTCCATGATTTTCCCGCTTTTTATTTGTTTTCTCGCGATCACCAGCGACGGACAGGTCCGGCCCGCGCCCGCCCAAAACAAGCCCTCGGCCGCGGCGGGGGAAACGGAAAAGGACCGGGGGCAGATCCTGAAGGAGGTCGAAGCCGCGCGGATTGCTTTTTCCAAGAACCAGGCCGATTCCGACCTCCGCTTCAGGCTGGCCAGGCTCCTTTATCAGGCTGGCGATTTCGAGCCGGCGCGCTCGCTCCTCAGGCCGCTCGAAGAAGCTGAAAAGCCTTCGGCCGAAGCCCTGTTCCGCGGCGCGGACCTGGATTATCTCCTCGGCCTCTATGATCGAGCGGAGGCAGGCTACAAGAAAGGCTTGGCCCTGAATCCCGCGAACGACCAGGCCCGGCTTCAGGCCGAGATCAAGCTGGCCTTCGTCTATTATCAGACTAACCAATACGCCAAGGCGGCGGACCTGTTCAAGGGAGCGGAAGGCAAAATCAAGCTTCCCCACTGGGACTTGATGAAGTCCTTCGGCCGGGAACGGCCATATCAGATCGTCTGGCCCGGGGATTTCGGGATGTCCAAAGCGCCGTTTCTCGTGACCGACCCCCTGCCGGTCATCGCCGTCGAAGTGCAAGACCGGACGATCTATGCCCTGATCGACACGGGGGCCGATATGTTCATGCTCGATACGGAGGTGGCCGCCGCCATGGGGATCAAGCCGCTCGCGTCGATGACGGGGACGTTCGCCGGAGGGAAGCAGGCGGAAGTCGGCTTTGGCCGTGTGGATTCATTGAAAATAGGCCAGGTGATCCTCAAGGCCGTCCCCGTTTCTATCCTGCCGACGCAGAGGTTTTCCCAGGGTTTCGCTGACGGCAAGTTCACGATCGGCGGTATCGTCGGGACAGGTGTCTTGAAGCAGTTTCTGCCGACCCTCGACTATCCGGGCGAACAGCTGGTCTTGCGGCGGGCGGACGAAGAGGGCCGCAAGGACCTGCGGGAGACAACCGCGGGAAGGGCCGTCGCCGAGGTGCCTTTCGTCTTGGCCATGACCCATTACATGATGGCCCGGGGAATGCTTGACGGCAAAGAGGGGCTGACCTTTTTCGTGGACTCGGGGCTGGCCGGAGAGGCGGCTTTCTCCGCGCCCATCCAGACTTTAAAATACGCCGGCATCCCCGTTCCCGAGACGAAGGTCACGGACGGAATCGGGGGCGGCGGCGGGGGATTCGCCACGGGCGAGTTCAAGATCGCCCGGCTGGGCCTGGGGCCGCTCGTCCAGGAGAACCTCATGGGCGAATACGGCGCAAACCCGCCCGAAAGCTACTGGCGGCTGGGCTTCATCCAGGACGGCCTCATCAGCCATCAATTCCTGCGCCGCTATTCCTGGACGATCGATTTCGGGACGATGAAGATGTCGTTCGTGAAATAGATCCTTTCTCGAGCGCGGGCAATCGGAAAATAAATTGACATTTCAGGGTCCCGGCGTCGGGGAGCCTGTCTACTATCCAAATCCTTGCAAAATAACGAGATCAGGGACATTTTTCGATACGGATGAGGAGCCGTCATATCGGGCATGTTTTTTGCAGATAGTTTTCTTGGCCAAGAACAAGAACCAGGTAGGAGGGCGGCCATGAGAAGCCATTCCGCAGGGACATTGATCCGGCCGCTTATCGTTGCGGCGGTTCTTGCCGGTTTTGTCTTGCCCGAACCAAGTTTCCCGATGGCCCGTTCGCGCGGCTCCAACGACCCCGTCCAGCAAGGTGACGCGGGTTTCAAGTCCGGCCGCGGTAACGGCCGCCTCGGCGGTCGTGTCACGGACCTCGAGGGGAATGCCTTGGCCGGCATCGAGGTCAGGCTCGTCTTCTCGCAGATCGACGACTTGATCTACAAGGATAAGAGCAGCAAGAAGGGTGATTTCGCCTTCGCCGGCCTGGGTTCGGGATATTGGAACCTGACAGTCTTCGGACCCGGCTATGAGATCTACACTGCCTCGATCAACGTCAGCCAAGTCTCGGCCAATCCTCCGGTCCGTGTCAGGCTTCAAAAATCGGCGGCGTCCTCTGCCGGTCTTGCCGGAGATACAGCCTCTCAGGCCGACCTGGACAAGGGCCGGCAACTCCTCGACGAACGAAAATTTGCCGAAGCCTTGCCATTTTTAGAGGCGTTTCTGGCGAAGAACCCATCGATCATGGGGGCCAGGCTCCTCGTCGGCGACTGCCGGCGCGAGTTGGGACGGCTCGACGAGGCGGAGACTGACTATGGCGCGGTCCTGGATTCGGCCAAGACCGATCCGGACTTGGCGGCGGAGCTTGCGCCCCGGGCCAGGCTTGGCCTCGGCGATATCAAGCTCAAACAGGGCAAGGAGGCCGAAGCCTCCGAGCATTTCCGGGAGGCGGTCCGGATCTCGCCCCGGGATGAGGCCCTTGCTTATAGCGTCGGCGAGATCTGCTACGCCGCCAAGCGGTATGATGAGGCCGTCCGATATTTTCTCGCGGCGGAGCAACTCAAGCCCGACTGGCCCGACCCCATTCTCAAGCTCGGCTATGTCTACCTGGCCAAAAACGAGATCCCCGGAGCCATCGCCAAATTCGAGAAATTCCTGGCCATGGAGCGCCAGGGGGAGAGGGCGGCTTCGGTCAAAGCCATCCTCGAATCCATCCGGAAGTAGGCCTGCACGGCAGGACGAACCTGCCGAGACGTTGGACCAGAACATCGACCGCCCCCTGGCCGCCCGCGAATCTCTTTTCAGGCGCCGAAGCGGAGCGCGTCGGCGAAAAACGAATTTAGAAACGGCCGGAATTATCGTTTCGCTCCGCCCCGTCGAAGCTGTAAAGGACGCTGGATTTCGGCTGCAGGTCGACCTCAAAGGCCGAGGCGTTCCGTGCGACGATCTTTTTTGCCCAGAGATCAACTATAGCGGCCGCCGGCCGTGGGAGCTTGATCCACCGCCGCCCTCCAGAGAGCGTGTGGATCCCGAGAAGCGCTCGATTGGCGTAAAGAACGTCCCCGGCGTCATTGTAGATATGGACGCCCGACCAGCGGGCGATATTCCGAAGCACGCCGGCCGGGAGATTGGGAGCCGCGCTATAGATAGACTTCCATTCCCGGAATTCCTTGACCGCGAAACCCGGGCGGCAATTGCCCTGGGAATAGACGACGTCGCCGAGGACGCGCGCGTCGGGATCGTCGACGTGGAAAAGCGGCGCCAGCTTGGCGTTCGTCCCCCAGAACAGATCTTGGCTCAGGCCCGCCGTGATCGGATGTCCGAAGTCGGTGACGTGGACGAGCGGTCCCCAAGGTTGTTCTCCGAGGCCGAATCGGATCCCGGTCAGCTCCTCCATATGCGCGAGACTCGGAGCCTCCCGGATATAGCCGGGCGCGTAGATCCACAAGGCCGTCCGCCCGTCCCTCTGTAGCTGGCCGGCCAGGGCGGTCCTCCGCGCTCCGTCGAGCCGGAAAGGATTCAGGAAGACATACAGCTTGAACGGCGGGAGTTTCCCGGCCAGGAAATCGTCCAGGAGGAAGACGTCGAACGGCGCTCCCAGCCTCGGCAAACCCCACAGCCGCTGTTGGAAGATGAGGGGGATGTCGAGGTTATAGCGGCTCGTCTCGTAGAAAAAGCTTACGTCGTCGAGGAGAACGGCGATCTCGGAGGCGGAGGACCGGTCGAGGCTCAGGGATCTTTCTCCCGCCTCCCGGAGCTCGCGGAGGACGGCCTCGAAGCGCGGCTCCTTGACCGGATCGACCTTCCAGAGCGCCCACCACGCCCCCTCGCCGCGGGTCAGAAAATGGGCCAGGTTGCGGCGGAGGACGGTCCGGCTGTCTTCGAATGTTTTCACCTGGCCGTAGTTCGGGTCTTCAAGATCGGAATGGGTTCGCGTATCGTCCTCGATGAGCAGGAGCTTGCCGTGGAGCCGGACGGACTCGGAGGGAAGCATGCTCGGGGAGTCCCCGCCCAGGCCGCGGAATCCGTAGCTGTAAGGGCTGACCAGGAAATCGACATGGGGGGAGGCCAGGACCTTTCTCAAGCCGAGGTGTCCGGACCGCTGGTAGGTCGAGTAATCGGAGTCCGGCCGCTCCCGGAAGAAGCCCCCGTTCCAGGCGAGGTCGAGGAGGTAGCCGTAGAAAGCGCCGGCCAGGCGCTTGCCGCCCGTCTCCTCCTTGACGGTTTTGCAGAGATCGATCACGGCCTCGGCGCAGAGATCGGCCAGGGCGCTGAAATAATCGATGACGTCGCCCTCTGCCGCCGGATCTCGGAACGTATAGAGCCGGGCCTCGAGCTGTCGCTCGGCCGCGGGGACTTCGGCCGTATCGAACGTGACGGCGGGATCGTGCCGCCAGCCGGCGCGGAGCTTGGCCGTGTCGCCTTGGTAGCGCGATCTCAGCCAATCCCTGAAGTAGAGGCGCATCGGCCCGCTGTAGTCGCCGCAAGGCCGGTGCATGGACGATTCGCCCTTGACCCATTCGCCGGTGTGGCCGGCCCCCACCTGGTAGGCGATGATCCGGTCGAAGAGTCCCGTCTTCCGGAAATAGCCGATGTACGCGCGGAGAAACTCCTTAGCCTCCTCCCGCCAGATCTGTGAGGCGAAGGACATGCCGTTCCGCCGGCCGTCCGAAAGTTGCTCACACTCGCCGGGATGGGCCTTCTCCCACCAATCCCCGTGTCCGGGCTCGAGATAGATCCGGAGATGGAAGAGGGCCTGAGGATCGGCTTTGAGGATGCGGCCGAAACGGGCCTCGACGGTTGAAAAGTCGAAATCACCCGGCCGGCCCGAACCGGGACCGACCCACTCGGTCCCCTTGCCGACGTCAAAGGCGTAGATGTGAATGCCGGTCGCGGCGCTTCGGCGGGCTTGTTCCTCGAAATCCCATCGGTCCGGCGCCGGCCCCGACACCCAGTTGATGGCGGGAAAGACCGGCCGGCCGTCGAGGAATAGGGCCGGGCTTCCGCGCAGGGCTCTGATCTCCGCGGAAGATACCCCTCCGCGGAATGCCTCTTGAGGTGCGGCGGGCCCGGCCGCCGGCTCTCGGAACGGCGATTCCGAAGCCGTCACGGATCCGCTCTTCAGCGGGAGCCCGGACAGAAAAGGGAACGGAGCGAGCCTGAGAATATCCCGTCGTTTCATGACTTCCTCCCGCGCGGGCGTCGGCGATGAGCTTCCCGAGCGCCAAATATGATATAAAGAAAGCGAGAGCGCGTTCAATCCCCTTCGCGGGATTCCGTGGACGCGAGTCCGTGGAAAAACAGCAAATACGCCGCTTCGGGGACAGGCGCTCCACCGCCTGCAAAGGGTAGACCCCACGGCCGTAGGTCCGTGGAGCTTTAGTCGGAGAATTGGAGGGTCAAGATGAAACGGGATTTGAGCGGCGCCGCCGCCATTGTCGTTCTGGCGTTATGCCTCTCCGCGTGTGCCACCGAGGAGCCATCCGCCTGGAAGCCGGCCGGGAACCGGATCATGACCCGCTGGGCCGCGGACGTCGTGCCGGAGCGGGTGCTCCCCGAATATCCCCGGCCCCAGCTCGTCCGCGAAAATTGGCTCAATCTCAACGGCCTATGGGACTACGCCATCGTCGGCAAAGACGCCGGCAGGCCGGGGAAATGGGACGGGCAGATTCTGGTGCCCTTCGCCGTCGAATCAGCGCTTTCGGGGGTCGGCAAGCCGGTCGGGGCCGGCAACGCACTCTGGTACCGCCGTTCGTTTCGAATACCCCGGACGTGGCGCGAGGGAAAGGTTCTCCTGCATTTCGGGGCCGTGGACTGGGAGAGCACGGTCTGGATTAATGGCCGCGAGGTCGGAACGCACCGCGGCGGTTACGATCCGTTCAGCTGGGACATCTCGGAAGCGCTCGCTTCCGGCCGAACCCAAGAGGTCGTACTGCGCGTCTGGGACCCGACCGATGAAGCCGAGAGCCCGATCGCGCGGGGAAAGCAGGTCATGCGCCCTCACGGCATATTTTACACGGCGGTCACCGGGATCTGGCAGACGGTCTGGGTCGAGCCCGTTCCGGCCGTCTATGTGGCAGCGATGAAAATCACACCGGACCTCGACCAGGAGACGTTGACCGTCGAGCCTGCGGTCAAGGGAAACACCGATGGCCTCACCTGGACCGTTCGTGCGCTGCGGGACAAGAAGGCCGTGGCCGAGGGGAAAGCCGGCGCCGCCGGCCAAGTCGTCCTCAAGATCCCCGGCGCGGAGCCGTGGTCGCCCGACCATCCCGTTCTTTATGACATCGAAGCCGCGCTGGAGAAGGACGGCCGGGAGCTCGACATAGTTAAAAGCTACGCAGGGATGCGCAAGATCGCTCTAGGAAAAGACGCAAAGGGTTATCTCCGGCTGTTCCTGAACAACCGGCCTCTCTTCGAGTTCGGGCCGCTCGACCAAGGCTGGTGGCCGGACGGCTTATATACTTCGCCGACGGACGGGGCCTTGCGATTCGACCTGGAGACTCTCAAGGCTCTGGGCATGAACATGCTCCGCAAGCACGTCAAAGTCGAGCCGGCCCGGCTCTATTACTGGTGCGACAAGCTCGGCTTGCTCGTCTGGCAGGATATGCCCAGCGCCCTCTTCAAGCGCGAGGCGCATGCGGCCGAAGCCCTGGCCCGGCGGGATGCCCAGTGGGAAGGGGAGTGGAAGGCGGTCGTCGAATCGCTCCGGAACCATCCCTCGATCGTCATGTGGGTCCCCTTCAACGAAGGCTGGGGCCAGTACGACACCGAGCGGATCGCAGCCTGGACCAAAGAGCTCGACCCGACCCGGTTGGTCAATAACGCCAGCGGCTGGGAGGATAAAGGCGCCGGGGACGTGAAGGACATCCACAGCTATCCCGGGCCCGAGATGCCGGCCGTCGAAGACAAGCGGGCCGCCGTTCTCGGCGAATTCGGCGGCCTCGGCCTCCCCCTCACGGGGCACCTTTGGCAGGCCGAAGGCAACTGGGGATACCGGAATTTCGACGACCTGAATGCATATGAAAAGCGCTACGAGGACCTCATCAAGAGCCTCATGCCGCTCGTGGATAAGGGCTTGGCCGCGGCTGTCTATACGCAGACCTCGGACTGCGAGATCGAGGTCAATGGGCTCATGACGTACGACCGCCAAGTCATCAAGCTCGACCCGGCGCGCTTCGGTCCCCTGAATCGAAGCGTCCTGGCTCGGATCCCATCATCCGATAAGTAGCGCTCGGCCCGGGGGATGCGGTCGGCCGCCGAGACGGCTCGGCGGCCGCACGATTATTTCTTCGTCTTGATCTCGTCCTTGAGAGCGTCGACCAATTTGCGGACGAACCCGGGATCCCGCTTCTCCCCCTCGGGAGGAGCGATCTTGACAACCATCATCCCGGTCTCCTCGTCGAAGCTCGAGTCGAGAAGTGTGTACCCTTCGGGCAGCTCCTTCTTCAGCCTCGCGAGTGCCCGGTCATAATCCTCGCGGCTGGATTCCTTGCCTCCGGCGATGATGTGGATCGTCCGGTCTTCCTTGTCCTTGGACTCGGCGACGACCTTGGCCGTGTCGCCCTCCGAGATCCAGACGCCGACCCGGCCTTCAGCCTTTCCCCCGGCGACGGCTTTGGCGACGGCGGCTGCCCTCGGGATCTTTTCGAGTTTGACCTCGAGCTCCTTGAGCTTATCTTCCTTCGCTTGGAGCTCGGCCTCGAGTGCCTTCAGCGATTCTTCGAGCGCGGTAATGTCCATTTTCTTGGCCTTGACGGCTTCGGCCTGTTCCCGGAGGGCGCGGACCTTTTCCAGCAGCTCCTTCGTTCCGGAAGGGGCGACGGCGAACGCCTTTCCGCCTTCGCCGACCCATACCGCCGTCGAGGCCGGCTTTCCGGAAACCTCCTTGTTCATCCAATAGACTCCGTCCTTGCCGGGCTCTTGAACCGTCCAGGTGAAGGCCGAATCGCCCTTCTTCACGACTTGGACCTTCCCCGGCTCGACAACCTTCATTTCGCCCGGTCCGTAGAGCACGACCTTGTGGCCGTCCTTTTCGCTTTCTCTGACGATCGTATAGACGCCGCCTTCGCCGACCTTGAGCGTATGCCCTTCTTTCACGATCTGGACGTCGCCGCTCTTGATTTCCAGACGCAATGGCTCGCCCTTGACGACCTTGATCTCCTTGCCCTCCGACGTCAGGACGAGCACGGTGCTGTCCTCGAGCTTGGAAATGGTCAAAGGCTTGTCTAGGGTCAGGGTCTTGACCTCGCCGCCCTTGGTGATGGTGATCACGATGGGCGCGGTTTTTGCCTTGGCCGCTTCGACCGTGACCTTTTTTCCCTTCTCTTTTTCTTTCTCCTGCGCGGCGGCTTGTTCCTGGATTGAGCCGGCCGGGGCGGGGCAGGCGAGCGAATCCGGGGCGGGCACCGCCGCATCCAATTCCTCGGCGCGCCCGGCCGGACGGGCCGTCCCTATAACGACGAAGGACAAGAGGATGGCCGCGGCCAATAGGATTCTTGTTTTCATCATAACCTCCTTGAATGGCAGTTTCCGTTCGAGGATCGCCGCCAGGCGATCGTGGAAGAAGGCGTTTCCCAGCATCCCGGGAAAAGCCGCGGAAAGTCTCATGCGGACCCCCGCGGCGCGCCGGAACGCGAGGAGGCTGGCGGCGTAAGTCGACGGCTTGATCCCCGCCCGGAGGACCAGCTCGTCGCAGGCGATCTCCTGCTCCTTGCGGAGCTCGTGATAAACAATCCAGCAGAGCGGATTGAACCAAAAGAGAGCCAAGCTTGCCCGGACGGCGAGCAGGACCAGGTAATCCGCCCGTTTGACATGGGACAGCTCATGAAGGAGGGCCGAGGAGCGCTCCTCAGCGGACCAGGCGCGCGCGTCGGCCGGCATGAGCACCACCGGCTTCCTCCAGCCCCAGGTCAGAGGCACGACGACCCGGGGATGGCCTTTGAGGCGGACCGGCCGGGTGAAGGCAAAAAGCGCGCAAAAACGCTCGACGAGAATCCGTAAGCCGGGATCTCCGAGCGATGTCCCTTCTTTAGTCAGCCGGGCCGCGGCGGCCAGGCCCAGGGCGATCCGCAGGACGAGGAAGGCGGCGCCGACCGACCAGACTGCGGCCAGGACGAGGTTGAGGATGCGTCTCATGCCGGAAGGCGCCGGGCCGGTTTCCGGATCCGTACGGACCGGGGGCGCTGGACGAGAGGCGCCCGCAGCTGTTCCCGGCCTCCGGCGAATGGGTTCCCTATCTTGAGGCGCCGCGGAGAATTCAGCCGCCCGGCTGGTCGGGACGAAGCGCGTTGAATCCGGGATCAGGCTGGATTCGAGTTGAGCCGCTCGGGCCGGGCGCACTTCCGTCGCTGTGGCGGGCGGCGGCGCGGGAAGAAGCGCGGTCCGCCATCCGAACGGCGCGAGCGAGAGGAAGGGAAGGAGCAGCAGACCGCTCAGGGCCAAGGTGAGGATGAAATGCCGATAGGCGGCCGGCCGCCGCTTGGACAACGCGGCGATGAGGAGGGCCGGCGCCAGAACGGCCGTTGACTTGAGGGCGGCCTCGGCGATCAGGCCGAGGACGCCGGCACCGGGGAGCCAGCTCATATCACCGACCTTCCTTGCGGGCTTTTTCGATGAGCTCGGCCAGCCTGCGGTAATCCTCCTCCGAGAGATTATCCTCGGAGATGTCGAGCAGGGCGGCCACCACGTCTTCGGTCGAACCGTCGAAGAATGTCCTCATAAGATGGCCGAGCGCGCTGCGCCGGGCTTTCTCGCGGGGAAGGAGAGGGGCGTACACGTAGCGAGGGCCCTGCTGTTTGTGCCCGAGGTGGCCTTTCTGTTCGAGGACGCGGAGGAGCGCCCGAACCGCCGAATAGCTCGGCGGCTGGGGCAGGCGCTTGAGCACCTGGAGGGCCGTGGCCTCCTTCATCTCGTAAACGATGTCCATGATCTGCCGTTCCCGCCGGCTGAGGTGCTTTGTGCTCTTCATGGCTCATACTCTCCATGTTCAAGTGCTAAAATTTTAGCATGCTAAAATATTAGCACCTCTGCGGGCACGTGTCAAGGGATTTGTGAGCCATTTTTATTCCCTCGACCTTCCTAACGACGGAACGCCGGCCGGCGTTGCATCCGGCCGGGCCGTTTTTCGTTTCGCCCGGGTCGAAGGAGGATTCGGACTCCTCCAGCCGTCCGGAGGGCAGCCGCGCCGGGCTTCGTTTTCAGGAGCCCGGATAGAGGAGCGCGTTAAGCAGGAATTTGTAAGTCCCGTGCGACTGGGCCCTTGCCTGGCAGGCGATGCCGATCAGGATGACGCGGCCCTTTTTATACTGGGTATCGACAACCGCCGCCTTGCGGGCGATGATCTCCTCGCCGAGCAGCCAACCGCTGAGCAGGACGGTCTCTTCCGGATAGCTGGCGACGACCTTCCGGTCCCAATCCGCCGAGAGAGGGATCCAGGTCTCGAGGGCCGGGCTTCCGCTGAAGACCGCAGGCGTCGTCTCCTGCAGCCCGTAGCCGAGCGGCGCCGCCGTGTCCACCTGGAGCTTGAGGATCGACATCGGGCAGAAGAATTTCGTCGGCTCGATCTTGTCCAGGATGTTGCGGGCGGGAGGTTCGAATTCCTTGATAGCCAGCTTGCACGAGTCGTTCAGGGTGACCAGTATGCCGCCCTTTTCGACGAACGCCTTCAGGCTGTCGACGCCTTCCTTGTCCAATCCGCCCTCGTATTCGGGCGGGAGCGGAGTGAACCAGCGGGCCCACGGCGAAGCGGGGTCGACTTTGCCGTTCTTGATCAGGTCGTAATCCTCGCCGGCGAAGACGATGACGTCGTATTTGGCCTTGAGGTCGACCTTCGCCGATTCTTTCGCCTTGTCTTTATCCTTGTCGGTTTTCGGGGCTTTGAAGTCGGCGTTGTGGAGGGTGGCGTATGCGATGCCGAGGTCGTCGAAAACGTAGCGCGTCCAGCCTTCGTCCATATTCGACAACCAGGATTGATAGAGGCCGATGCGCGGATTCTTGAGAGCGGACTTGGGTACGGAGGCCGCGTCGTCGAGCGGGAAGGCCGCGACGTGCCACTTTTCGAGGAGCGCCGGCAGCGCTTTCTGGACGGCCGGGTCGTTCTTGACGATGAAGCTTCCCTCCGCCGCTTCGAATTCCCGGCCGGCGATCTTGTCTTTGGAGCGGAAAACCTCGGCCTTGTCCTTGAGGAGAGCGAAGGCCGCGGCGAATGAGGCGTTGGCCCGGGCGTCGAAGACAAGGTAAGCCGGAGGCCCCGGCGGAGGCGCGACGGCAGGGAGGGGAGTCTTTTCGATCTTCTCCAACCGGGCCTTGAAGGGCCGATCGACCTGGTCGCAGGCGACTCCCATCTGAAGGGGCAGGGTCCAACCCGCATTGTCGTAGGGCGGGACGGGCGGTCCGCCCGGCGACTCGCGGATATCGGGGTATTTCTGTTTCTCGAGCAGCGCCCAGACATAGGGTTTGTAGGGCTGGGCCAGCAAGACGACAAACGAGCCGGCCGAATAGGCCTTCCCGTCAGCGGTGAAGTCCTCCTTGGCTTGATGGACCTCGACTCCACCGAACTGGAGGATGTCGAGCATCCTCAGGGCGGTCGGATAGTCGTGTTGGACGGTCGGGATGACAAAGGCGTAGGGCTGGCCCTTGTCCGTGGTTTCGACCGAGTTTTTATACATCCGGTAGGAGTTAAGGAGGAATTCCTCTTTATTCAGCGCGGCCGTCTTGACGAGGCTCATCGAAAGCGTCAGCTCGTACTCGATGATGTCCCGCAGCCGCCACCAGCCGCCCGGCCAGGGGTCCGGGAACTCCATCCGCTTCTGGGCATAGGCCTTGGGGATCTCGGTCGGCTCGACAAAGATGGGTGTCGCCAGCTTGACCGAGGCCATTTCACTCAGGAGGCCGAAAACGTTGTGGAGCCAGGACGTATCGTCGCAGGCTCCGATCCACCAGCCGGTGAAGCTCCGGCCGTGGACGACCCCCTTGAAGCCGTTTTTCTGGAGGTCGTAGGCCATGTTGGCCCCGAGGAGGTTGACGCCCCTCCAGACGAGAGGCTGGACGTTCGGGACGGGCGGATTCATGAAGGGGGGGATGAAGAGGCGGGCCTCGTCGGAGCCCATCTGGTGCTCGTCGAGATGGATCTGGGGGAACCAGTCGTGATAGAGAACCTGGGTGACGGCGCGTGTCTCGGGGAGATTGAACATGAACCAATCGCGGTTGTCGTCGTGGCCGGCATAATAATGGTACAGCCAGGGCATGTTCCCGCCCTCGTACTTGGTCCCGAGATATTTCTTGTACCAGTCGACTTCCATCTGTTGGCCGTCCGGATTAGTCGAGGGGACGAGGAGGACGATGACGTCCTTGAGGATGTTCGCGGCGTCGAAGGGCGTCTCGCCCTTGACCAGCTTATAGGCCAGCTCCATCGACATCTGCGATGCGGCGATCTCGTCGGCATGGATGCTGCAGGTGATGAGCAGGATGAGTTTCCCTTCCTTAGCCAGCTTTTGCGCCTCTTCGAGCGGGAGGGTTCGGGGGTCCTTCAGCCGCTTAGCCAGGGCTCGGTAGGCGTCGAGTCTGGCCATGTTCTCTTCGGCCGAGACGACGGCCATGATCATCGGCCGCTTCTGGGTCGAGGTCCCGATCGTGAAGACCTTGAGCTTCGGCGTTTCCAGAGCCAGCTTTTGGAAATAGGCCTGGATCTGGTTGTAATCGGCCAACTTGCGGTCCGCGCCGACCTTGAACCCGAGGAACGCTTCGGGCGAAGTCTGGGCGGTCAGGCTCAGAGGCAGAACGATGATGAGGCAAAGCCCGGAGAGCGCGGCTTTCAGGGATGTTCGATGCATGGTCGAAGCCTCCTAGAGGAACGATTCCTCAATCTATCCATTTTTAGCGGAAAAAAGTCAAGCCGCCGACGGCATTTTTCATTGCGACGGGAGTTACACAGAAAGGAAAGGATGAGAGTCTCAACCGCCCAGCTTCAGGAGGCGCAGGAGCAGGGTTGCGGCCGCGATCGTGAAGACGAGGGTGATCGCTTCCGTGACGAGTGCGGCAAAGAACGCCTTGCCCGTCGAAATCCCGGAGACCTCGACGATGCCGATAATCGTCGCGAGAAGCGACAGGAAGCCCACAAGGAGGGTGAAGAGCGCGCCGATGCCCGCCAGTGACGGCGAGGTCAAGGCCAGGATCCCCAGGACGGCGAGGATCCCGAACGCTTGCGCGTATCCGGTGATCCGGAGCATTTCGCCCGCGTTCGTCTCGCCCTTGAGGAGCTTGACGAGAAAGGCCAGGATCCAGGCCACGACGGCCCAGATGATGAGCCCCGGGATGACCCTCGCGAGGGCTTCCGACAGGCCGCCGCTCAGGCTTAACCGGACGACGGACGGCGGCGTGTCCGTAACGATGAAGCCCTCGAAGAAGCCGAAGACCAGGGTCGAGAGCACGACGATGACCGCCGCCTGCCGGGTCGCGGCCGGGTCCTTGGCGATTTCGCGATACGCCGCGGACCTGAGAAGAAGGACGCCCAGGATGCGCTTCACCATGGTCTTTCTCCCTCCACCCTGTTGTCTTCAAATGTAACAGAGGACAAGGGGAGTGTCAATCGAAAGCGGGGCCGGGCGATGCGCTCCCTGCGTTTTAAGCTGCCATCGCCAAAACCATTTTCGTGATCTCGTTCTGGAGGGCGGTGACGATCCTGCGGCGCTCGAAGGAGAGGGGCTGGGTCGGGATATAGGGAATCGGCTGCCCGACGCGGATGGCTTTGGCCTCTTTATGGACGGCGACGGGGATGAAATCCAGCGTTCGCCCGGTATCTTTGAAAAAAAACGAGCCGAGGTCGATGAAGCCTCCGTCGAATCCGTTCACGACGCCGTTCGACGGGCGGTCCTTGTTTTCCGGGAAAATGACCAGCGCCTCTTCCTTGCGGAGGACCTCGAGGCTCCTCTCCCAGGTGATGGATAGCCTGGGACTTCCGGGGTAGACGGGGACCGCACCGAGCGCTTTCATGACGGCCAGACAGGGTTTGGAGATCAGCCAAGCCGCCGTCCGGCTCAAGGGAGGCTTAAGACGGAGCTCGGGTTCGACGAAATCCAGGCGGAGATAGCCGGGGCAGACCTTCCGCTCGGTCACGTCGTGCTGGACCCAGGGATAGAGCCGGCGGGGAAAAGCGGCCAGGACGGCGATGGGGGCATAGGAGCCGAGGTGATTGGCGACGAAAACGACGGGGCCGCGGGCGGGGATGTTTTTCCTATCCAGAAGGCGGGTTCGCCATAAGCAGGCGAAAGGCTTTTGGAGGAATCGAAAGGTCCGATCGCTTATCCCCGGCATCGTTCCTTCTCGGGCGTCGGGAACGACCCCGACATCGTCTTCTATAACAAAGGCCATTCCGGGTGTCAATCGCGGCCGGCGGCTCGCGGCGGTTCACCGCGTCCGAAGAACGTGATATATTCTCAGGGAATTCGGACCAGGAGAACGTCCCGGCCGCCGTGACGGACCGGCCCCCAGGAGGTTTGAGGCATGGAATTCTACGAAGCGTTGAAAGCGCGGCGGAGCATCAGGAAATTCAAGCCGGCGCCCGTCGAGCCCGACAAGATCGACCGGATCCTGGACGCGGCCCGGATCGCCCCTTCGGCCAAGAACTCCCAGCCGTGGCAGTTCATCGTCATCCGGGACGACAAGGTCAAGCTCGCCCTGAAAGAAGCCTACGACAAGGAATGGTTCTATGCGGCGCCCGTCATCGTCTGCGTCTGCGGCGATCCGTCCAAAGCTTGGATCCGGCGGGACGGAAAAAGCTATCTGGACGTCGACATCGCGATCGCCTTCGAGCATCTCATCCTGGCCTCGGCCGCGGAAGGGCTGGGCTCGTGCTGGATCGGAGCTTTCGACCCGGCCGCAGTCCGGCGGGCCCTCGGCCTGCCGGAGGACATCGTGCCCCTCGCCATGACGCCCCTCGGCTATCCCGACGAGGCGCCGCGGCCGTTCGTCAGGAAAACCATAGCCGAAATCGTCCGCCGCGACAGGTGGTAAGGGCGAATCCGGTCCAAGTCCTTCGGCCGCACTGCGGGCGACGGCCCGCCCCTACGGGCAGATGAGATTCAGCGCCCGGGGGACGACCCCGAATGTAGCGCTGGTGAAAGAGGCGCGGCCGTCGAGTGTCCTGACGAGCTCTCCGTCCGATTGGATCTCGAAGGGATTTTCCGCGGAGACGTCGAAGGCCGGGGCCCGGCGAATCTCGACTTCGCGGGCTTCGGTATGACGGCCGGCGTTGGCCAGCCGGGAAATGCGGGCCAGACGGAGAAAGGGACACTGCCGGATCAGACACGCGTCGAGTTGCCCGTCGTCAGGGACGGCTCGCGGATTGATGATCTTTCCCGTCGCCCAAAACCGGATGTTGCTGAAGACCGCCGCGACGAAGCGGCCTTCCTCCCGGAACGCTTCCCCTTCGACCGCGATGGGGAGGGGAATGCTCTTTGAACGGTACGCCTTTCTGATCCCCAGCAGGCCGGCCAGGGTTTGGCGTTTCGCCAGCCAGGGCTTGCGGCGGGCGGCTTCGGCGACGTGCCTGTTGACGAAGGCGCCCAGGCCGATATTCGCCTGGCCGAGAAAATAGCGGAGCGGCCGGTCGTTCTCGCTCACGAGGCCGAGGTCGATCTTCCGGATCCGGCCGTGTTTCAAGGCTCGGCAGGCTTTTTCGAGCGTCTCCACGCCGAACTCGACGGGAATGTCGTTCGAGGAGCCGACGCCGATCAACCCGAAGTTCGTCCCGGCGCCCGCCGCCATGAGCTCATTGACCATGATGTGAAAGGTCGAATCTCCCCCGGCGCCGACGATCGTACCGTACTTGACCGCGTGAGTCTGCGTCAGCTCCCGCAGGTGCGCTTCGCTCCGGCTCATGACCAGGTCGTAACGGACCTCCAGGTGGCGCAGGATGCGCTCCAGCTTGAGCTTGCGGTTCAGGGCCCGGCCCATGCCCGCAGAGGGGTTGTACAAGATCGAGACGCGCTCAGCCGGCACTTCGAGGCAAGCTCCTTTTCATGTCCGCCGCCCGGTCCCGGAGGATGCCGTGGACCCGGTCCAGGTCGGCCCGGATGTGGACGAGGACCGGGAGCCAGAATAAGACGTTTGCGGCCCAAAAAGCAAGGACCGCCCCCATCGCCGCCTTGAGTCCCCAGAGCGTCGCGATGTAGGAGGCGGCCAGGGGGCCGAGGGCGTTTCCGACCATGTCCATGACCGAGGCGAGAGAGATCACCGTCGCCCGGTGTTCGGGCAGGTTGACGTCGGCCAGCGAGCCGTACCAGTTGGGATTGACGCCCTGGTTGATGAACATGGCCGCGGCGATGGTCAGAATGAGCGGCCAGGTTCCGGGAAAGGCCAGCGCTTCCGCGACGCTCGCCCCGTCGGGGATCCGGACGCTCGAGCCGAGGAAGATGACCATGAAGAGGGCCGGTACGGCATTGCAGAACAAGGCGAGGACGACTTTCGCCCGGCGGTCGATCCGGCTGCCCCAATCGCCGAGCCGGCCGAAGGCCAGGGCGCCGAGGGCCCCGGCCAGGACGACGACGAGAATGGCGACGTTCACCGCCGCGGCGTCCATGTTGTGGATGTCTTTCATATATTTGAAGATGAGAAACAGAACGATCGAGCCGGGAAACACGTCGATGAAATTCGCGACCAGCCAGACGTTGCTTCGCGCCGAGCGGATGAGCCGGACGTCCCGCCGCGAAATGCGGAAGCGGTATTCGGCGCCCTCGAGGATGAGGTCGCGGAGCTCGTCCTCCCGGCCGCCGCGGGGGGGCTCGCGGACGAGAAGGAGGGCCAGGGCCAGGACGATGTTCACGACGCCGACCAGGCCGTAGGCCGTCCGCCAGCCCGAGCCGGCGGTGCCGGCCAGGACGAATCCTCCCATCCGGCCGACGAGCATGGCTACGGTCAGGAAGCCGAACGCGGTCGCCCGGCGGCGGGGATCGACCAGGTCACCGACGAGCGAAAAGACCGCCGGCACGACCAATCCGACCCCGATGCCGTTCAACGCGCGGCTCAAAAAGAAAAAAACGAATCCAGCCTGGCCGTGCGGGGTGAAGACGGCGAGGACGGAGAATGCGCCGTAGATCAAGCCTCCGGCGACGCAGAGCCTGATGCGGGAACGGCGGTCGGCGAGGATGCCGGCCGCGACCGTCGAAACGGCCGAGAGAAGGGTGAAGACGAAGGTCAGCCAGCCGAGCGGCACGACATTCGTCGTCCGGCCGAAGAAATCCTGGAGGAGGGGATTGACCAGGGGACCGAGCAGACCCTGGTCGGCATAGTCGAATACGAGGACGAGAAGGATGAAGACGAAAGCGAGGGTGCCGGCGGCGGCCGCGGTTCGTCTGGACGGGTCGTTCATGGCGGAGCCGGCGGCTATTGTACCTTTTTTCCTGTCCCGGCGACAGACGGCCCGCCCGGCCGCCCGTGGGGGGGGGTGAGAGACGTCTCCGCTGGCCGTGGCGGGGAAGGTTATCGTCCATACCGTCGTCAAAAACAGTGCGGCGGTCCCAAGGATGGGATCGCTGCTCTGTCTAATTTAAAAGGAGAACGACAATGGAGAATCCACGGCGGCCGGGCAAAATATCGATTGACGCTTATGTTTCAAAAGGTTATCCTGAGCCAGCCATGGACAGGGTCAAGAACGCCCGCGAGATCACTCCCGCCCGTATCATCATCTTCCTCTGCATCTGGATCCTGACGCTCTGGCTCCTCATGCCCCTCATTACGCTCGACAAAGTGGAGCTTCGCAGTTCCATGGAATATTTTTACCGGGCGTCCATCGGCGTCGTCGTCATGATCATCCTCTTCGGGAAGACCGTGACGGACCTTCTCTTCAGCCAGGACCTGTCGCGGAAAAAAACCGCCGCCTACGTCGCTTTCCTCACGATCTACTCCATCCTCCTGGCGGGGGGGATTATCTTCATGGCTGTGCGCATCCTCGTCATCTACCTGAATGCCACCTCGGCCGCCCAGACAACGACGACCGACATCCAGTATTAGACAGCGGCATCCTCCGCCCAATTTTCCCGCTCCGCCCGGCGTTCTTCCCGCCTGCCGAGACACGAGGCAAACCTGCGGTTCGTTGCGCGTCTCGCAAAGTCCTTCGCAAAATCGAAGTCGGGGGAGACGCGCAACATCCGGGGGAGCTTGAGGGGGGATGGATTGGTCCCCCCTCAGGGGGTCAGCGGAGCGAAGCGAAGCGCCGAGGGGGGAGCTTGACTCCCCCCTGGAAGTGTCCCGTCTCTGCGGAAGATTTGACGAAGGAAATTATGAGGCGGGACACTTGCGGCGGGCTGCGAGGGCGTCGAGCTCGGCGAGGGTCAGGCGGACGCTGACGACGAACGGCTGTTCCCCCTGGATCCAATGGCCGTAGGTCGTCGTGACGATCGTCCCGTCGGGAAGAACTTCGACACCGGGATAGGCGGTGTCCGCATCCTTCGTGTTGTCCATGAGGCGGACGCGGTACTGCCCCTCGCCGCCCTTGACGATGTCTTCATATTTCCCGACCCAGGCGACCCAATCGCCCTTGGTCGGGGAGTTCCCGGCCATGTCCCGGAAGGAAATGAACAGCCTGCCGTCAGGGGCATACACGCCCGTATGCCTGTCGCCGGTCAGGGCGGCCGGCAGCTCGCGCGGCTTGGTCCAGGTCCGGCCCTCGTCCTTCGTGAAGATTACGTGGGAGTTCTTTTTCCGCGAGTTTTCGCGGAGCAGGACGGCGATCTCTTTTCCGTCTGGAGAACGGACGGCTCCCGGCTCGCAGAGATTCAGGGTCTCCGAACGCCCGATCTCTTCGGGAGAGGACCAGGTCAATCCGCCGTCCTGCGACAGCGTCTTATAGAGGACGAAAACCCTGGACGGGCTTCCGCCTTTCTTGAAGAACCGGCCGTCGTCATGAAACAGGGCCATGTAATCTCCGCCGGCCAGCCGGACGACGCTCGACATGCAGACGATCCCGCCCCAGTCGCCGACGGGCGCGAGAGGGGTCCAGCTCGCCCCGTCGTCCGCGGAGACCGAAAGGCGGCAGGGATAGAGCCCGGAAAAGACAATCAGCCGCTTGATCCCTTTTTTGTCGACGACGCGATGGATCGTCGGCGTTTCCATGCTGGTCGCCCAGTTGTCCGGAACGGGCAGGCGCCCGCTCCACGTCCGCCCGCCGTCCGTGCTTTTTTTGAGGCAGATCGGGCCTTGGCCGTGGCCCTTTGGATAGACGCAGAGGATCGTCTTGCCGTCTTCGAGCAGGACCGTCGTCGGATGCCCGAGGTATTGCCCCGCCTCCTTGTCCACCACGGTTTGGCGCGCCGGCTGTCCGGAGAGGTCGAGGAGGGGAATCGTAATGCCGGAAACGATTGACCCGCCGGCCGGGGCTCCGGCCTGGGGCGCGGAGAGGCCGAGGACCAAAGAAAGGCAGATGATGAGGTTCATGGCCGTATTATAAGAAGGCGGCGGGGCCCGCGCAACCGGCGCAATTATTGCTTGGCAGGCCGGACCGAATTCGCGTAGAATAGGGCCGAAGGGATTATGGCTTGAGCGTCGGAGACGTCGTCCGGTCCTTGCGCCCGGCGCAGTGGACCAAGAATCTCTTTGTCTTCGCGGCTCTCGTTTTCGCCCGGAAGATCTTCGATGCGCCGCTTTTCCTCCGTACGCTCGGCGCCTTCGCCGTCTTCTGCCTGCTGTCGGGCTCCATCTACATCCTCAACGACGTCCTGGACTACGACGAGGACCGCATTCATCCCAAGAAATCCCGGCGGCCGATCGCGGCCGGCCGGATCGGCCGGGGCCGAGCGGCCGTTCTGGCCGTTGTCTTTGCCGCGGCCAGCCTGGCCTGCGCCTTCGCCTTGAGCTCTGCCCTCTTCGTCGTCGCCGCGGTCTATTTCGTCCTCCAGGTCGCCTATTCGATCAAGCTCAAGCACGTCGTCATCCTGGACGTCTTTCTCGTCGCCTCGGGTTTCGTCCTCCGCGTCGTGGCCGGGGGCGTCGTCATCCATGTCCAGCTGTCGTCCTGGCTTCTCATCTGCACGACCCTTCTGGCCTTGTTCATCGCCATGAGCAAGCGGCGCCACGAGCTCGTCCTTCTCGAGGACGACGCGTCGAGCCACCGCCCGATCCTCAAGGAATACAGCGCCTATCTTCTGGACCAGATGATCTCCGTTGTCACGGCGTCTACGGTCATCGCCTATTGCCTATACACGGTCTCGGAGGACACGATCCGGAAATTCGGGACCTCGCACCTGATCTACACGACGCCTTTCGTCCTTTACGGGATCTTCCGCTATCTGTATCTCGTTCACAAGAAAGGCCAGGGCGGGAGTCCCGAGGAATTGGTTCTCAAGGACAAGCCGCTCGCCGTCACGGTGTTCCTCTGGATCGCGACCGCCGTGGCGATCCTATATTATTTTAGATAATCCCCGCCGGCTGTTCTTCATTCCTTGACATACCGCAGGCTCTTCGGCTCGCGCTCCAGATGATAGACGATCATGGCCTGGAGGCTTTTGCGGAGCGAGCGGAGGTCGGCGGATGAAAAGGGGCACTCGCCGGCCCGGGAGGGGGGATTTTTCCTGGCCCATTGGATGAAGCGGCCCAGGCCGGACGGGACCTCGTCCTTCCGGGACGGGGCGCAGGCGTCGCAGTAGACGCCGTCGCGTTTCGGCGCGAGCCATCCGTCGTCGTCGATCGCCTTGCGGCAGCTCCGGCAGCGGCGGACGTCGGGAAGGAAGCCGTTCGCCTGGAGGAACCAGGCTTCGAAATAGCGGGTCAAGACGGCCAGGTCGCCTTTGTCCTTGAGGGCCCGGAGAACGGACAGGAGCAGACGAAAGAGTGTGTCTTCCGGGGCCCGGGACGGCAGGAATTCTTCGATGAGCTCGGCGAAATAGGCCATGGTCATCGCCGTCTTCAGATGCGCCTGGATCTCGAAAAACGATTCGAGGAGGTCGCAGGCGCTGACCGTGACGAGGTCCCGGCGCTCCTTCTCGTAGTAGAAGGCGGTCACGTGGGACATGGGCTCGAGGGCGCTTCCGAAGCGGTTGCCGAACTTGCGGGCTCCCTTGGCGACGCCCCGGATCAGGCCTTTATCGCGGGTGAGGAACACCGCGATCTTGTCCTGGTCGCCGACGGGCATCGTCCTCAGGACGATGGCCTCGGCTTGGTCGATGGGCATGGCGCCGCCCTCAATCAAGGAGCGTGATGCGATGGGCCTTGATCTTTTCCTTGAGGACGTCGGTCTGGATCTCGAGCTCGGCGGCCGTCCGCGGGAGGTCCCATCCGTTCTTGATCAGCGTCCCGTGGATGTATTTGCGCTCGAATTGGCGGGCGGCCTGCTGGAGCGAGGGGAAGGGAGGCCGGCCCGGGAGGGTTTCCTGCTCCCGCGTCTCGACGAGCAGGTTGAGGTGGCCGACGCCGATCTCCTCGTCTTCGACCATGATCACGAACCGCTCGATGACGTTCATGAGCTCGCTGACATTGCCCGGCCAGGCGTAGTTTATGAAGGCCTTCTGCGCGTCCGGGTGCATCCGTTTCGGCTTCTTCCCGTATTCGAGAGAATAGGATTTCAGATAGTAATGGATGAGGAGCGGAATGTCCTCAGGCCGTTCGCGGAGGGGCGGGATGAGCATGGGGATGACGTTGAGCTTGAAGAACAGGTCCTCGCGGAATCGGCCCTTGGCGATGAGGTCCTTGGGATTCTTGCTCGTCGCGGCGATGATCCGCGTGTCGAACGCGACGCTTTCGTTCGAGCCCAGCGGCTCGAACCTCTGTTCGATGACGGCCTTGACGAGCTTGGCCTGGGTCCGGAGGCTCATGTCGCCGATCTCGTCGAGGAACATCGTCCCGCCGTCGGCGAGCAGGAGCTTGCCTCGCTTGTCTTTCGGCGTGTGGGGGGAGTGCCCCTTGACCGCGCCGAACAGCTCGCTCTCGATGAGGTCGTCGGGGATCGCCGCACAGTTGAGCTCGATGAACCGCTTCTCCCTCCGCAGGCTGATCTGATGGATGAGGCGGGCCGTGAGCTCCTTGCCCGTCCCGTTTTCGCCCGAGATCAGGACCCGCCCGTTCGTCGGGGCGGCTTTACGGATCTCCTCGCGGAGCTTGCGGATCGGGGCGCTCTTCCCGACGAGGTGGTAGCGGCCCTTGATCCGCTCTCGGAGCTGGACGTTCTCCTCCTCGAGGCGGCGCTGCCGGAGGGCGTTTTTGACGGTCAGGACGACCTTGTCGAGCGAGAGAGGCTTTTCGAGGAAATCGAACGCTCCGAGCTTCGTCGCCTTGACCGCCGTCTCGACTGTGCCGTGACCCGAGATGACCACGACCTTGGGCGGGTCCTCGAGAAGCCGGATCTGGCGGAGGACGTCGATGCCGTTCATTTCGGGCAGCCAGATGTCGAGCAATACCAGGCCGACGCGCTGCGTCTTGAGTAGGGCCAGCCCGTCCTCTCCCGAAGCGACGGTCTGGACGTCATAGGCCTCGTCTTCCAGGATGCCCTGGAGGGAGGAGCGGATGCTGGATTCGTCGTCGATGACCAGGATGCGGTCTTGGCTCATGAGGGCAGCTGGAGGATGAATTTGGCGCCGCTCGGCCGGTTGTTCTGGACGCGGACGGAGCCGTTATGCTCCTTGACGATCTGGCTGACGATGGCCAGTCCCAGCCCCGTTCCTTTCTTCTTGGTCGAGAAATGGGGCAGGAAGAGCTTGTCCTTGTCCTCGGTCAGGATGCCTGGCCCGGTGTCGGTGACCTCGATCTTCACTTGGCGCGCCTCGCGGTCGAGCGATGTTTGAATGACGATTTTACCCTTTTTGTTCATCGCGTCAATAGCGTTGTCGATGAGGTTGATGAACACCCGCTTCATCTGCTCCGGGTCTAACGGCAGGACGGCCGGCACGTCGGGCGATGCGATGACCTGGAATTCGACGTCGGCGAAGATGCCGCGGAACATCGTCACGACCTGATCGATGATGTCCTGGATCCCCGCCGGCTGGAGGTTGATCTTCGGGAGGCGGGCGAAGTCCGAGAATTCGTCGACGAGGGCTTTGATCGTCTGGGCCTCCTGGATGATGACC
>Ga0208828_1000039_pt1 | contig 57875 bp, 51 predicted proteins | sample Kivu_160m_FD_185487 | JGI IMG/M metagenome (GOLD analysis project Ga0208828, IMG submission 185487) | Freshwater microbial communities from Lake Kivu, Western Province, Rwanda to study Microbial Dark Matter (Phase II) - Kivu_160m (SPAdes)... | ecosystem: Environmental > Aquatic > Freshwater >... | reverse complement strand
CATAAAGACTGGCCATCGCTCCTTCGACGACCTCTTCCCCCGCGTCAAGGCCTTCCTGGAGCAGGATGTGCTGGAACTGAATATAGACGGGGAGAGGGTCAGGGGATACCGGTCGCCCGACTCCAAGTCAATCTGGATCCGGGATCATTCCGACATGCTCCGGGGAGCGAAATATTTTGAGTGCGACCTGAAGAACACGGTCGACCATTTTGCCGCTACGCAGGCATCCAATGGCCGGATTTTTGATTTTGTGACCACCAGTCCCGATAAACTACCATGCATCCGGGAGAATTGGACCCGCTACGTGAGGGTGCCGGTGGAGGCCGACGTGGAGTACCGGTTCATCAAAGCCGCCTTCCTTACCTGGCAAGCCACGGGCGACGATGAATGGATCCTCAGTCTGATACCCAACATGGAACGTGCCCTGAATTACATTTTCACGAACCCGCAGCGGATTGATGCGGCATCCGGACTTGTCAAGCGCCCTTATACGATCGATACCTGGGATTTTGCGTATACCGCGGGGAAGCACCCGTGGCTGCAGTTCCAGATCAATGAGGATACGTACTGGGGGATATTCCATGGGGACAATAGCGGATACTATGAAGCGCTCAAGTTACTTAGTATTATACTTGAATACTTCGAGGCAAAGGAGGAAGGAGGAAGGAGGAAGGAGAAAGAATATCGGGAACGAGCTACGACCTTAAAACTTAAGACTAATGAGCTGTGCTGGAACGGGCGGTTTTATACGCATTTTGTGAAGCTGACGCCGGTTGAGGTCCCCGGGGTTGATGAAACGGAGCAGCTGAGCCTCAGCAACCCGATGGCGATCAACCGCGGTTTGGCTTCCCATGAACAGGCTGTCAGTATCATCAGGGAATATATCCGGAGAGAAAAAGAAGGCAAGGCTTTCGCCGGGTGGTACTCGATCGATCCGCCCTTCCCCAACGGGATTTTCGGGGACGGCAAACTGGTGGGAGGAGCTTATATCAACGGAGGGATCTTCCCGCTGGCCGGAGGAGAGCTCGCCATGGCCGCCTTTAACCACGGATTTGAGGCCAACGGTGTGGAGATCATCAGGAAATATTATAACCTGATCTCGGAAAAAAACGAAACCTATCTCTGGTACTTCCCGGATGGAACCCCTTCCAGCGTGGAAACCAGCACTTCTCCGGAAGCCATGCCCACCGACGGCTGGGGCTCCTCCGCCATGGCCTGGGCCCTGATCGAGGGATTGGCCGGAGTTGAAGACAAGCTGAAACGATACGAGAAGATCAGACTATCTCCCAGGTGGCTGGCAGCAGGAATGTCTGGTGTGGAGGTAGGAGTTGGATACCGGATATCGGATGTTGGATTAAGGTATAAGTACAAAAGGATTGACAACCAGGTCAGTATTGAGCTTCAATGTGCGTCGGATGTTGATTTCCACGTTTTGATCGGTGCCGGGGATCGGGTCACGGGCGTGCTGATCGGCGGTAATGAGACCCAGTATCAGATTGAATGGGTCGAACGGAGCCAATACGTTAACTTTACAGGGAGAATTAATGGTACTGCAGATATCAGGATAAACTTCAAACCATGAACCGAAATTACTTTTTAAAATCATTGGGACTGGTTTCCGGCGGGCTGCTGGCAGTCCGGTCGGGACTGGCCTACGACAATCCGGAGGATTTTGCAAAAGCCCTGGCAGGTGCCCCGGACGACCGGGATTTCTGGAAGAAGATCCGGGAGCAGTTCATTTTTCCGGATGATTATATCTATTTCAATACCGGTGGGATAGGTGCAGTGCCCAGGCCGGTTCTTGACATGGTTGAGAAATCAAATATCGAGAACGAACAGTATCCCCGTCCCGGTCATGATGAAGTCCGGTGGCTGAACGTCAAGAAAACCTGTGCACCATTTTACGGTCCCACTGTCGAGCCGGAGGAATTGTCCCTGGTGAGTACCGCCACCGAAGGGATCAACATCATCCTGAACGGGCTGATGCTCAAGTCCGGGGATGAGGTGATCACCAGCTATCATGAGCATGTGGCCTTGAACCTGCCGCTGCTGAACCATATCAAGGTCAGCGGGATCGCGGTGAAAGCCTTTGAACCGGATCTCCAGACAGCGGCCGGAAACGTCGAGGCCATCCGGAAACTGATCACTCCCAGGACGCGGCTGATCTTCATTTCGCATATTACCACCACGACCGGACAACTTTTCCCAATTGCCGAGATCGGTAAACTGGCACAGGAGATGAAAATCCCGTTTGCGGTGGATGGAGCCCAGGCGGTCGGTGCCATGCCTATGGACGTCAAAGCCCTCGGGATCGATTTCTATGCTGCTTCAGGCCATAAGTGGCTGCTCGGCCCCAAACGCACAGGCCTCCTGTATATCAGCCGGGAAAAACGTGAACTGGTGCACCCGATGACCATCGGGGCCTATTCCGAGATGGAAAACGATCTCCGGAAAGGTGATTTCAGGTTCCGTGACAGCGGCATGCGCTATGAGTACGGAACACAGAACGAAGCCCTCTTTTTCGGCCTGGAACGGGGCGCACAGTTTATCCAGGCTATCGGAATCGACAAAGTTCATTCCCATAACCGGTTCCTGGCCGAAAAGTTCTACCAGGGCATCGGGCGGATCCCGGGGATGGAGCTGCTCTCCCCAGCCGAGGAGGAATACCGGTCGGCCTTGATCACCTTCCGGAACAAATCCAAAAGCAATCAGGAGATCGCCAATTACCTCACCGGCGAAAAGCGCATCCGCGTACGCGTGGTTCCGGAGGCCGGCCTGAATGCCGTCAGGGTTTCCTTCCATGTGTGCAATCAGGAGTGGGAAGTGGAGAGGATACTGGAGGAGGTGGGGAGGATCTGTTGATGTGATGAGGTGGAAGTGTGGAATGTGGAAGTGTGGAAATGTGGAATGTGGAAGTGTGGAAATGTGGAAGTGTGATAGAGTGATAATGTGATAATACATTTCTTTCATGAAAGAGGTTTTTTTGAGAATCGGCAGGATTCTGATTCCTGCGGGATCACCGGAGGTGGTTCATACGGCAGCGGCATTGATCTCGGAAATGGTCAAGCGGGCGGAACCGGTCGAGGTTCCAACCATTCATGCTGATCTTGAAGGCTTTGCCATTGCGGTCCTGTCCCCCGACCGGGCCGGTGAATACCCCGGCTTGCTGCCGCCTGCCCTGCCTGAACGATATATCTATTTAAAAATCAACCAGGAAGGATCAGGTTGCCTGGTAGCTTCGCATCCCCATTATTTATTCGAATTTGTGCAGTACCTGATGTCGGACCTGATCCATGACGATATTGCGCCTTATCTAAGTGGCAGGATCTTCAAGCCGGCTTTTAAAACCCACCGGGTGGCTTACGATTTTTTCCTGACGCAGGAGGGACGGATCACGCAGGGGCTTGACCGGGAAACGTATGTCAGGGAACTGGCCCGCAACGGTTTCACCCATGTGGAGGTCAATGGGCTGGCTTCGCCCATGGCCATTGAGACCGGTCCCAAAGGTGAGGTTTACCCCATGTTTTACACCTATTGCCCGGCTCTCGACCAGTTTGTCTACAGCAGCCTAAACAAGGGTATCTACCCTTATTATTACCTTTCGGCCAATCTCAACTATCTGAAAGAAAATGCCCGGCTGGCCAGGAAATACGGACTGGTACCGGGCTTGCTCTGCTTTGAGCCCAGGGCTGTTCCCGAAGAATTCTTCAACAAATACCCCATGCTCCGCGGCGCCCGGGTGGACCATCCGTTCAGGAGCTTCCGGCCCAGATACAACATGACCATCACGCATCCGAAGGTGCTGGCCCATTATTCGGAAATGATCCAGAAGCTGATGAAGGAGGTGCCCGACCTGGGCTTCCTGAACGTCTGGACCAACGACAGCGGAGCCGGATTTGAACATACCAAGTCGCTCTACGTGGGCCGCAACGGGGGCGCTTATCTGGTCAGGGAATGGAAGGACGATGCCGAGATCGCCAGGCTGGCAGGGGAAAATGCCCTGAGGTTCTTCGGGGTGATGAAAGATGCCGCATCGGAGATCAACCCGGATTTCAGGGTGATTACCCGCATGGAATCGTTCTATGGAGAGCATGATATCATCATCAACGGGCTGAAAGGCAAGCTTGATATCGAAACGGCATCATTGATACAGCGTGGCTGGGACATGCCCTACAGTCACCCGATGTACCCCGACCGGAAAGACATCAACGCAGGATGCGTGTTCCAGCAAGATTTCGATGAACGGGAAAAGCCGATATTCCAGGGCATTGAACAGACCGGGTCGCAGGTTTCGTTCTATTATGCCTACGGTCCCCAGACCATGTTTGCCCCGCTGATGGGCATCCCCTATCCGAAGCTGACCCGCAAACGCCTCGAAACTCTGAGAAATAACGGCGTCAACCACCTTTCGCACATGGGTGGGACCTTTCCGCCGGAAAAAGTGCCCTATAACAGTAACCACGAGGTTCTCAGGAACTTCCAGATCAATCCTGGCAAACCGGTCGAAGCCGTGCTGGAATCGTTCGTGAAAAAACAGGTGGCCGGAGATGAATACCGGACTTTGTTAAAGGCGTGGGATGTGGCTGAGGCGGGCATACTCGGTTTCCCGAATATTTCATCGCTCTATTCCACGATCGGGTTTACCTGGTACCGCCTGTGGGCTCGGCCATTGGTTCCCGATATTGAAAAGATCCCGCAGAAGGAGCGCGACTATTATGAAAACTTCATGTGCACCATCCCGCATAATCCGAATAATGTGGACCTGAGCAAGGATGTGCTTTTCACTTTGACCACCCCGGAAAGGAGCCGGGAGGATGCCAAACGGATCGACCTGAACGTGCTTCCGAAACTGGATGAAGCCATCCGTCTGCTTGAAACCATCCAGGATAAAGCCCCGATCGGCAAAGATCAGCTGGTGCGTATAAAAGCGCTCAGGTGCTGGATCACGACACAACGCAACATTGCCGTTTGGGTGGATTCGGTTTACGGGTTTATGAATGCCGCGGATCCTGTTGATAAGCAACAATACAAATCGAACCTGCAGGAGATGATGAAGCTTGAGATCGCCAATTCTGAAGTGCTGTCCTGTTTATTCAAATCCGGGATTGAATTCATTGCACTCACCGACCAGGGGGAAACCCCGCTCATGTACGGGACAAACCTTCCTGACTTGCTGATGAGACGGATCGCCCTGATGAAAGCCCACCTCAACGACGATCCGTATATTGACATGAATTACATCGAACGGAAAGCCGGTGAACCGGTTTATTAATTCTTTATTCTGATGTTCAGGGTTGGGATCGATAATTACGGGCTCTATCCGCTTAACCTCAATCCGATGGAGACGATGCTTTGGGCCCTCGATCACGGAGCCGAAGGGGTGGCCTTTTCCGGATTGGACGAGCTGACCCGCAGCCGTTTCGACTGCAAGGAGGTCATCCGGATCCAAACCTTCGCGCGGGAGCACGACCTCTTTATCGAGTGGGGCAACGCCCAACATGTCCCCCGTGATCTCACGACCTGGGAGAAAAAAGATCTTTTCAGCCACAACCGGAAGGCCGCCGAAGAGGCGCAGGCGCTGGGCACAAGGATCGTCCGTTCCTGCTCGGGCGGACTCATGCGCTGGAAACCGGACTCCATCCCGACAAGACAATTGCTCGAAGAGATGACCGAGGCCCTGCACGCTCAGAAGCAGATGCTGATGGACCATAACGTGATCCTGGCGATCGAGACTCATTTCGAGTTCACCACTTATGAGCTCCTGCGGCTTTTCGAAGCCCTGGACGCCAGGCCCGGCGAATGGATCGGGATCTGTCTGGATACCATGAACCTGCTCACCATGCTCGAGGATCCCGTGATGGCGACCGGGCGGATATTGCCGTGGATCGTGTCAACACACATCAAGGATGGTGGATTCAGGATATCGGATTCGGGATTCAATTCATTTACAGCTCCTTTCGGGGAGGGAATCGTGGATTTCGATAAGATATTCAGTCTGCTGGAAACACTTCCGTGGGACATTAACCTGAACATCGAGGATCACGGAGGGGATTTTGATATTCCGATAAACAATCCTGATTTCAGAAAGAAATTCCCGGATTTGAACAACGGCGAGATGGAAAAACTGATCCTTCTTACCGAACAAACCCGGAAAAAGATGGAAGCCGGTGCCCTGGCGGTGCTCAACCGATCCGAATGGCCGGCGGTGTGCGAACGGAGGATGGCAAATGACCTCGTTCGCCTGAAAGAGGAGACTGAGAGACTGAGGGACCAAGAGACCAGAGACCAAGAGACCAGAGACCAAGAGACCAGAGACCAAGAGACCAGAGACTAAGAGACCAGAGACTAAGAGATTAGAGACCAATAGTTTAAAAAAGTGGATATTTTTGGAGTTAATTCCGAAATAGTTGGCTAATTACGGAGTAGTAGTACAAGAATAGTCAGATCATGAAAGAAAATTCTAAATCAAACAGTAAACCAGGAAAGGTGAAGATTTTCAAAATCTCCCTGGCTGATCATTTGGGCCGGGCCAAAGGCAATCCATACAGGACTCTGGCGGTTCCTGCATCCTGGTCTCTGTACCGATTCGCAGAGTTAATCATCGACAGCTTTAATTTCGATTTTGATCATTGCTTTGGTTTCTTCGACAACGTGAAAAACTTTTACAAATCCCAGGAAGGGTATGAGCTTTTTCGAGACATCGGGGAAGACACGAATTTCGGTAGTGTAAAGAAGAATAACATTGATAAGGTCTTTAGAGTTATCGGCAAGAAAATGGGCTTCCTGTTTGATTATGGGGACGAATGGAAGTTTATCGTGGAATTCACCGGTGAAATGGAAGTTCCGGCTATAAAAGACTACCCGAAATTGTTGGAATCAAAAGGGAAAGCTCCCGAACAATATCCGGATTACGACGAAGCGTAAAAAAAAGCCTTCTCATATCTTCACATCTCCGCACCCTCACACAAACTGCCGTAGGTTTATCGGCTGAGAGTTCAATTCATCATTAGTAATAACATATTGATGTAAATATATTACATTTGTAGTAAAATATCAATATCGTGGACAAGCTTCTCCTTCAATCCCTGATTGCTTCGCACCGGGAAAGGTTCCTGGCCGATAAGGGTTTGGTTCCAAGGGAGATAATGCCGACGTTGGAGCCGTTGCTGGTCCAGAAAGAGATCCTGTTCATCGGGGGAATACGCCGGAGCGGTAAATCGAGCCTGATGTCCTTGGTAGCCAGGGAGCTGGTAACCTCCGGACAGATACAAACAAATCAGGTTTTATATATCAATTTTGAAGATGAAAGGCTGATCCGGTTCAGGGTGGAGGATTTCGAGCAGCTTTATCAGGCTTATCTGGAACAGGATAATCCGACGGGCCGGAAATATCTGTTTTTGGAGGAGATTCAGGTAATTCCCGGGTGGGAGCGCTGGATACACCGGATGTATGAATTCGAGGATGTCAAGATCCTGATCACCGGATCCAACGCATCGCTGACCCGGTCGGATCTTTCTTCCGCGCTCACCGGCCGCAACCGCGAAATTCTCAACCATCCGTTCTCCTTCAGGGAGTACCTGAGGATGCTGACTATCGATTTTTCCGCAGGCGGAGGTAACCTGGCTCCCGATACCCGGATCGCGGTTCAGCGGGCGTTCACACGATATATGAGCCTCGGAGGATTTCCGGAGGTACTGAAATCAGGTGATGTATCACTGACGGACGCTTATTTCAAGGATATCATCCACCGGGATGTGATCTCGGCCAATCAAATACGCAATCCACGGGAGATACGGGAGCTGTGCCTGTATCTGATCACCAACAGCGGTAACCGGTTGAGTTATGATGCCCTGCGCCGGATGCTGGGAGTAAAGAGTGTCTCCACGGTCAGAAACTATCTGGAACAGTTAAAGCAGGTATATCTGATCCGGGCGCTGTCGGTGTACTCGCATTCCATCAGGAATCAGATCTATAATCCTGATAAGTATTATGTTACTGATATCGGTTTCTACCGGTCGCTGGCTTTCCGGTTCTCCGAAAACCTCGGCCAGGTGCTGGAAAACCTTGTATTCCATGAGCTGATGCGCCGGCATGAAGATCTTTATTACTGGTCATCCCAAGCCGGCCGGGAGGTCGACTTCCTGATCCGCGAAAAAACAGTCCTCACCCAATCTATCCAGGTAACCTACGATCTCAATCCCGAGAACCGCGACAGGGAACTCTCCGGCCTGATGGCCGCCCAAAAGGAACTGGGCATCACCCGGCTGCTGGTCCTGACGTATGACCAGGAAGAACGCATCCAGGATGGTGGATGTGACATCGAAGTACTACCGGTATGGAAGTGGATGCTGACGTTATAGCGAGTTTGGGGAAGACCGAGAGAATGAGAGACCAAGAGACCAAGAGGCCAAGAGACCGAAGACCGGAAAGCTCCGCTAAAAAGTAGATATTTCGAGAATGATTTTCGAAAAAGTTTGAAATTTAGAAACAAAATTTCCAAATTTCATTGTTTTTATCGATATCTTTGTTTGAGTGATTTAATCTGTTACTATGATTAATCGTCGTTCGGAAAGAGATCTGATCAATGCTTTGTCGAAATTTCCGGTGGTATGCCTGACAGGGCCAAGACAATGCGGAAAGACCACTTTGGCGAAGATGGTTTGTCAGAAAATGGGCCAGACAGCGCTATACCTGGACCTGGAAAAGGTGGAGGATCAGCGACGGATCAGCGATGCGGGTTTATTCTTTTCAGATAACCGTAACCGTTTGATCGTTTTGGATGAGATTCAGCGGTACCCCGGCCTGATTCCTCAGATGAGAGTTGAGATAGATTCAGATAGAAAACCCGGCAGGTTCCTGATCCTCGGATCGGCCAGTCCGGATATCATCCTGTCTTCATCCGAAACCTTGGCCGGAAGAGTCTGTTTTTTAAATCTGTCACCATTTATTTTGCCGGAGGTCACCCATACTACTGAACTGAATGACCTGTTTTTCTGGGGTGGATTCCCTCAGGTAGTATTGGATACCGATCCCGTTTTCAGGCAGGACTGGCTGGATAGTTTTCTCTATACCTATATCGAGAGGGATTTACCGATGCTGGGATTGAAAGCCGCACCCAGGCAAGTGAGGCAATTGTGGGAGATGTTGGCCTACCAATCTGCCAATCTGCTGAATTCCTCCTCCATCGGCCGGTCTTTGGGGATTACCAATCACACTGTGAACCGCTATCTTGATTACCTGGAAGGGGCATTCATGATTTACAGAATAGATCCTTTTTACGTCAATATCGGAAAGCGTTTGGTGAAATCAAAGAAAGTATATATCAGCGATACCGGAGTGCTTCACCGCTTACTGGGTTTACGAACCTATGATCAACTGATGGGCACCCCATTCGCAGGAAATTCCTGGGAAACCTTTGTCGTGTCACAATTGATTCCGTTGATCCGAAAAAAATGGAATTACTGGTACTACAGGACTCATACCGGAATTGAATCTGATCTTGTGCTGGGATCCGGGATTATTCCAGGGATCTGTATTGAGATCAAGCTATCCTCCGCGCCGACAATGACACGCAGTTTTGCTACGGCTATCAACGATCTGAAAACAAAGGAGAATTATATCATCATTCCCTTCGGAGAAACTTATCGACTTAGAGAAGATGTGACGGTTTGTTCCTTGCTTTCCTTCCTGAAGATACTTGAAGCCCAAAGCTGAGAGACCGAAAGACCAGAGACCAGAGACTGGAGTGTTTGGTTGTTGATTTGAAAAGCCGTAACTTTTGAGGGATTCGTTTTTGTTAACGATCCTGTTCGAACCAAACCGCCATGAAAGCCTTGATAAGAATCTCCATTCTGTTGCTGTTAATCATTTCTGGTTGTAAAAAGGAGGATTTGACACCGCCTGGTGAGGTGACCAATCTATCGGCAGATTATAACGGCACAACCATTATTCTTACCTGGACAGATCCGATGGATCCGGATCTGGATTCCATCCAGGTCCTGTTTCGCAAGGACTCGATCAAAGTGGGGAAAGGAGTTCAACGCATAGAATTTCCGGATTTGAAATATGAGAGGGATTATGAGTTCGCATTTATTACGTATGATATTGTCGGCAATCATTCGGCCGGAATCCGGATTACATGCCGGATAGAAGACCTGATACCACCGTCAGAGGTAACGAACCTTTCCGCCACCTATTCCCTGATGACGATATTGTTACAATGGACCCCTCCAGGAGACATTGATTTCACGAAAGTTGAAATATCCTATGATGATACCCTGATGGTATTGAAAAAGCGAGATACCACGATTGTGATTCCAATTTTCGAACGAGAACGGGAGTACCTGTTTACCTTCAAAACCATTGACTGGAATGGCAACAAATCCAACGGAAAACAGATAGCCTGCAGTACATACGACTATCGGCTCCCTTTTACCGGCACATTCAATTTCATTTCAATTCATTGGGCATATAACGGTATGGAACACTTCTATAGCAGTGACACAGTAACCTATATCGGCAATGTCACTGTAACTCCGTTCAATGACAGTATGATTCAAATCAGATATAGGGAAAATGGCAGTGACCTAATGTGTGGAGAAAAAATTGTCAAAGGGACTCGTGTGGAACCCTACCTAAAAGAAGACGGAACTATGAGTTGGTCCCACCTAAGACATTGTTATTCGTGGATGGGCAATTCTGAAGGGTACTATATAAATCCTGACAGTATTTATGCTGAGTTATCTTTTGGAAGCCTTGGAGCAAGTGCCGGATTGAAATTATCCGGGAAACGAATCAATTAGGTAGATCGATTAACACATCTCCACATTTCCACATTTCCACAAAATCCCATAATAAACTACCCATAGTTGTCAAATACAACCAAACGTAGTGTAAAAACAACGATAAGTTGTTGGAATTAATTGAAATTCCGTATTTTAGCCCGGTATCTTTGCTGTGTCGAAAAAACTAAAAAAGATGACACAAATGGAAACAAATTGGATTGGCAATAAGATTGCCGAAGCACGAAAGAAAACAAATGTTTCTCAGGCACAGCTCGCACAGCGACTGTTCATCAGCCCGCAGGCGGTAGGAAAGTGGGAGCGCGGGGAATCCCTGCCGGATATTCTCACATTAAACCGTCTCGCTGAAATTCTGGGGGTGGATCTGAACTATTTTTCTGAAAACTTTCATTCTGTGGCCCATGATGGTGCATCAGCAGAGTCCATTGTTGCGGAACCGGCTGAAAGGCCATCCGGAAAGAAAAAAAACAAGCTCAACTGGGATATGTCGCGCGGGAACTGGGTGGATGCGGACTTTTCCGGATTGAAGAACCTGCATGAGAAATTCAATTCCTCCAACATGCAGCGCTGTCTGTTTATCGGTTCAGAGTTATCGGGGCTTTTGTTGAGAGGTAATAATGTGGCTCGTTGCGACTTTTCGGGTTCCGATTTCAGCGGCAGCCATATTCAAAGCTCCAACTTGTCGGGCAACCTGTTTAAGGGTTGTAAACTGCAGGAAACGGAGTTTTCGGCAAGTCATATCTCCGGCTGTGATTTTACGGATGCCGATTTTACCGGAGTGGTGGTCAAAAACGGGGGATTCGATAAGAATAAGATCGTTAATGCTACCTGGAACCGGTCCTCCTTTATGGCTTCCTACCTTGCCAATATTATCTTCGAGGGCACCGTGGAGGAGTGTTCCTTTGAAAACTGCGTCTTTGCGCGTGTGAAATTCCAGCATGCAACCCTGATCAATACGTTTTTTAAGAACAAGAGTTTGAAAAGGATCCGGTTTATTGACTGTCAGGTTGATCGGATGACCTACGCATTCCTGAAAAACGGGAAAGCCGATCTGACCGGGATCAGCATGATTGGATAATACAGGCGGCTTGCTTTAGTACCCGATGATTTTCTTCTCTTTGCGGTGAATATATCATGTAATCACCGCAATTTTGTGGTGAATGTCTGAAATAATGCCAAATGCTCCCCCGTTAAGCATCAGTCAGTAACTATGGAGATAGTCTTATGAAAAATCTTGAAAAGAAAATTGACGGACTGATCATCGGAAGCCTCTTTCCCCTGTCCCTGGGACTATTAGCGGTAACCCTTTGGTTTTTGATTGACAAGTCTGAGAGCAGGCCCATTATTTATTTAGCAGTCGGATTATTGCTGGGTGCATTAATTGACCTGAAATTTCTGAAAGGCTGGATTGATCGCAGATATAATTTGCCACTTTGGACAGTTGCTGCGATCTACATTGTCTATAACGTTTTAGTGTATGGTTTTTTCATGGGTCTGCCCGTTTTCAATGTGTTCCTGGGATTGTTAGCCGGATATTATTTCGGTAACAGGATCTGCTATACCAAAGATGATCCGGAAAGGACATCAAAACAGATAAACCAGGTGTCACTGTTTACAGGACTGATCATGGTATTTGTCTGTATCTCATCCGGATATCTTGCTTTAATGAGTGACGAAGCTGCCGGCATGATCCGAGAACTCCTGGGACTGGATTTCGAAGTTACCTATGCGATGATGTGGGGAATCGTATTGATCGGAGGATCTCTTCTGATTTTGACAACTGTTCTATTGACCAGAATCACTATGATAAAAGTAATCAGGTCCCACCCTCCAACCAGGTAGATCATTCATTCAACCCAAATAATCCTTCCAACCAAAACTCCTGGTTTTGGGTCATTCTTTGATAATTTCTCCTCATAAATCCCGCCCGGTCCTTGCGGCTTTTCCGTGAAAGATGACTTATTTTGGAGTACAGAAACAGCCTGCTTCCCATGAAATTCGAGAAGTTCCGGTTTAAGACGGGCAAGGAGATTACAGCGAAAGCTTTGGAGCTGGGAATTGAACTACCCTGGTCGGATTCGATCGAGCTATTGCTTCAGCCTGTTGAGATTGCCGGCATGGAAGTACCCAATCGCCTGGCAGTTCACCCGATGGAGGGTTTTGATGCCGATCAGGATGGCACGCCCGGCGAGCTCTCTTTCCGGCGTTACCGCCGCTATGCCGCCGGAGGCAGCGGGATGATCTGGTTTGAAGCCTGCAGCCTGGTTCCCGATGGAAGGTCGAATCCTCACCAGTTCATGCTGACCATTGATAATGTTCCTGTATTCAGAAAGCTGACCGATCAGATACGTGCCACTGCCGAAGAGTCTTTCGGCAAGAACCACCGGCCTTTCCTGGTTCTGCAGTTCACCCATTCCGGCCGTTACAGCAAACCGGCGGAAGGTTTCCAACCGAAGATATTCTCCAATAACCCCATTGTAAACAATCACAACAACCACAACAATCACAACACACAACCCCTCTTCACCGACTCCGAAATTGACGCCATCAAATCGGCCTACATCGAAGCTCTACAGTTGGCCGAACAGGCCGGATTCGATGCGGTGGACGTGAAGGCTTGTCACGGGTATTTGCTCCATGAAATGCTTTATGCCTATGACCGCACGGACAGTCAATACGGTGGATCCTTTGAGAACCGCACCCGTTTTCTTACCGATGTCCTGGCAACAAAGACAACACTGGTGAAGTCGGTCAGACTGACCGCCACGGACAGGATCCCTTATCCTTATGGGTTCGGGATGAAACGTGACGGTTCGGCAGCAACGGACCTGGACGAGGTAAAAAGGCTGATCTCGATACTCTCTCCCGATGTCCCGCTTTGGAATATTACGGCCGGAATACCCAAGCTCAATGCCCATGTCGGCCGGCCATACAACCGCGGAGTGTTCAATGCTCCTCCGCCTGACGAGCATCCGCTGGAAGGGATCTCCCGTCTGATACATGCAACCGGAGAATTACAGCAAACGTATCCGGAACTCTATTTCGTTGGTACCGCCTACTCCTGGCTCAGGCAATACTTTCCCCATGTCGGCGCCGGTGTACTGCAGGCAGGGATGGCTTCCCTGATCGGCCTGGGCCGCAGTTCATTCGCTTATCCCGATGCACCCAAGGACCTGATGGACAATGGCATGCTTGATCCTAATAAAGTTTGTCTATCTTGTTCCAGATGCACGGAGCTCATGCGGAAAGGAGGACCGACGGGGTGCGCTGTGCGCGATCCCGCATATAAGGCAGGAGGGCAGGAGGGCAAGAAGGCAGGAAGTAAAGTATGAAGAAGTAAGGATGAAGGAGAAAGTAGGTCGACATAAGAATATGACTAACCCCAGACTTCAGTCTGGGGGAGATGGGGGTGGGTGTTTGTGTGAGTGTGGGTGTGAGTCGTCAGGCATCACGCATCACGCATCACGCGTATTGATCGTGGGTTCGGGTACCGCCGCCTTGGCTGCTGCCCTGAATCTTTGGGAACGGGGCGTGAAGGATATCCTGATCGTAACGGAAAAGTGGGGCGGGGGTACCTCGAACAATGCGGGCTCGGATAAACAAACCTATTACAAGCTGTCACTCGACCCCTCCATACCGGATTCAGCCAATGAAATGGCTGCCGACCTGAGCCGGGGTGGAGCCATGCACGGAGACATAGCCCTGTGCGAAGCCCAGCATTCCCTCCAGGCTTTTTATAACCTGGTGCGCCTGGGAGTGCCGTTTCCACATACTGAATACGGGGCCTACCCGGGATATAAAACCGATCACGACCCCAGGGCCCGCGCCACCTCGGCCGGTCCCCTCACCTCGCACATGATGTTCGAATGCCTCGCCCGGAAAGTCGGGGAATACGGGATACCCGTCCGGGGCGGGATTGTGATCATTGAATTACTGACAAATGATACGCCTGAGGGTAAGGCAATTGCCGGGGCCATCGGGATTGATCAAAACAAAACAGGTGACGCCAGCCGGGGTATTGAACTGTTCTATGCCGATCATGTTATCCTGGCTACCGGTGGTCCTGCCGGTATCTATCGGAATTCTGTCTACCCCGAAAGCCAAACCGGTTCAACCGGCCTGGCATTAAAGATTGGAGCTGTAGCCCAAAACCTGAGCCTGTCGCAGTTCGGCATCGCCTCGGTGAAATTCCGTTGGAACCTGTCGGGGTCCTACCAACAGGTTATCCCCCGTTATTATTCGACCGACAGGGAAGGAGGGGACGAACGCGAGTTTCTGGAATCCTATTATCCTGATAAAGAGAGCCTTTATACGGCCATTTTCCTGAAGGGTTACCAGTGGCCGTTCGATCCGAAGAAGGTCGATCATTACGGCTCTTCGCTGATCGACCTGGCGGTGCAGAACGAGACCGCTAAAGGCAGGAAGGTTTATCTCGATTTTACCCGGAATCCATCGGGATTCTCCATGGAAAAACTTTCCCCGGAAGCCAGGGAATATCTCGAAAAATCAGGAGCACTGGCTGATACGCCGATTGAAAGGCTGAAACTGATGAATCAGCCTTCCATCGACCTGTATCGCAGTCATGCTATCGATATTGAAAAAGAACCCTTGCAGATTGCCGTCTGCGCCCAGCATTGTAACGGAGGCCTGACGGGCGATATCTGGTGGGAATCGAATATCCGGGGACTCTTCCCGATCGGAGAGGTCAACGGCTCGCACGGGATCACCCGGCCGGGCGGCTCTGCCCTCAACTCCGGGCAGGTGGGAGCGATCCGGGCAGCGATGCGAATCGCCGAACAATTGCGGATTCCCCCTCTCCCGCGACCGGAGGGAGCGCGGGAGAGGGGGCTAGGGGGTGAGGTGGATTCGGGATCTCAGGTTTTGGATATAATCCGATATGCTCTGACCAATGAGGGAACGTTAACGTATCAGAATGCCCTGGTTGAGCTGAGACAACGGATGTCTGACTTCGGCGGGATCACCCGAAACCGGCAGGATATAGCCAATGAGGTACCCAAGGCCTGGAACCTCTGGCGAAGGTTGAACTCGGATCTGCAAAAGGTGGAACCTGAGGAACTGCCCGAGGCTCTCCGTACCTTCGACCTCTGTCTGACCCACGCTGTTTATTTGGAAGCCATATCCGAATATATAAATAGATCAGATAATGAGGACTTTATAAAAAATCACATACTGGAAGTCAGCCTGGATGATCAGTTGAAACCCCACAAACAATGGGTGCCGGTACGACCGATACCTGAAGAGGAGCTTTGGTTTGAAACGATATGGGAAGAGTTTAGGACAAAAATGGAGGGTAAAGGATAAAGGGAAAAGGAAAAAGGAAAAAGTAATTTATGACTAACCCCAGACTTCAGTCTGGGGACTTTCCAGTCACGAATCACGAGTCACGAATCACGAATCACGAGTCACGAGTCACGAGTCACGAGTCACGAGTCACGAGTCACGAGTCACGAATAAAATGAAAATTGCAGTAGTTACCGGCGCAAGCCGCGGAATTGGATTGGGTATAGCGAAGGCCTTGTCGGGAAAGGGCTTTGAGGTAGTGGATGTCTCGATAGAGATCGTTCCCGGGGGACCGTTTGCCATGCAGATCCAGGCAGACATAGCTGATATTGATAATCATGCCCGGATCGTGAGCCAGATTGCCGAAAAGTTCGGCAGGATCGACATTCTGGTAAATAATGCCGGGGTGGGGCCGCTCAAACGGTTGGATATCCTCGAAACCAGAACGGAAAGTTTCGACCGGCTGATGAATATCAACCTGAAAGGTCCTTTCTTCTTTACCCAGGCTGTAACCAATTACATGCTGGACTGTAAAAACCGTACTGAGGGGTATGAGCCTGCGGTCATCTTCATTACTTCCATGTCGGCGGTTACTTCCTCACCGGAACGGGCTGAATACTGCATTTCGAAGGCAGGGCTCAGCATGGCTGCGAAATTGTATGCCGACCGGCTCGCCGCCACCGGAATAGCTGTGTACGAGATTCGGCCGGGTGTTATTTATACCGATATGACCGCCGGCGTGAAAGAGAAATATGATCGTCAGATCGCCAACGGACTGATCCCCGAAGGGCGCTGGGGGCAACCGGAAGACATAGGCCGGGCGGCGTCTGCTCTTGCCTGCAGGGAGATACCCTACGCCACCGGAGCGGTCATTGAGATCAGTGGCGGGATGAATATCAGGCATTTATAATGAAGAACCTCCACCTCGTCTGCAACGCCCACATTGACCCCGTATGGCTTTGGAACTGGGAGGAGGGATTGGCCGAGACGCTCTCGACTTTTCGCATTGCCGCCAGGTTCTGCGAGCAAGTTGACGGTTTTATCTTCTGCCATAATGAAGCGTTGCTCTATCAATGGGTGGAGGAGTATGAGCCCGAATTATTCAGAAAGATCAAACACCTGGTCGCCGCAGGAAAATGGCGGATCATCGGGGGCTGGTACCTGCAGCCCGATTGCAACCTGCCATCCGGGGAATCATTTGTGAGACAGATACTTGTTGGGAAAACCTATTTTCGTGACCGCTTCGGTGTTGAACCCGCGACGGCTGTCAACCTCGATCCTTTCGGCCACTCCCGCGGACTGGTACAGATCCTGAAAAAATCAGGTTATACTTCCTATCTGTTTTGCCGACCCGGCAACCCAAACCTCGACGTACCGGATGACTTTGTCTGGACCGGTTTCGACGGTTCGGAGATCCTGGCGCACCGGTCGCTGGAACACTATAATTCCGAAAAAGGAAAGGCGGCAGAAAAGCTTCAGCAATGGCTCGACAGACACCCCAATATCGAAGAGGGGATCTTTCTCTGGGGAATCGGAAACCACGGAGGAGGACCGTCGAAGATAGACCTGAGAATGATTGAAGACCTGAGATTTAAGTATAACGATCTGCAGATAAAGAATCAAGAAGATCAAGACAACAACCACAACGATCACAACCACCACAACCTGCATCACTCATATCCAGAGAAATATTTTAACTGGCTGGAGACAAAACGTGAAATCCTGCCCCGGATTGATCGTGATCTAAACCCCTGGTCTGTTGGTTGTTACACCTCGATGGCACGGGTGAAGCGGATGCACCGGGAGCTGGAGGAGACCTGCTATTCAACCGAAAAGACCGCTACCCATGCGTGCATGGCCGGGTTGATGAAATACCCAAAGAAAGAACTAAAGGAGGCGCTTGATGATCTGCTGTTCTGCGAGTTCCATGATATCCTTCCCGGATCGGAAATCCCTGAGGTGGAAGCCTATGCCCTCCAGCGGATGAGCCATGGGCTCGAGATTCTGAACCGGGTAAGAGCGAAAGCTTTCTTTAAGCTGCTGGCGGGACAGGCTCCGGCCCGGGAGGGGGAGTTCCCGATCCTGGTGTACAATCCGGAACCCTATGAGATAGTGGAAATGGTGATGGTGGAATTGCAACCACCCGAACCGAATTTCAATCCTGATCTTTTTCTGTTGCCCGAATTGTACGATGAATCGGGTGATCCTGTTGATTATCAGCTTGAGAAGGAATCCGCCAACATAGCCAATGATTACCGTAAGAGACTGGTGTTCAGGGCAAAACTGAAACCGTCATGCATGAACCGGTTATCCTGCTGGCTCCGTGAGGCAAGTATTCTTGATAAACCCACGGGTCCGGTCCAGGATGAGCTCCATTTTGTCAATGAGAGTTGTGAGATCAGGATTAACTCCGATACGGGCCTGCTTGATCAGTACAAAGTAGACGGGACTGATTATCTGAAACCCGATTCGGCTGAGTTGCTGGTAATGAAGGACTCCGCCGATCCTTGGGGGATGAAGGTGGTTTCGTTCCGGGAGTTGGCCGGCAGGTTCCGGCTCATGACGCCGGGCGAAACATCAGGACTTGCCGGTACCAACGGGCCCGTCGAACCGGTGAGGGTCATTGAGGAGGGTGCGGTCAGGACGGTGGTGGAAGGCTTGTTCCGGTACAACGGTTCAGCTGCGGTTCTCAGGTACCTGATCCCGAAGCAGGGTGCTGAAGTGGAACTGGAAATCAGGGTTTTCTGGAATGAGAAGGATAAAATGCTGAAACTGGCTTTCCCCTGTACCCTTACCGAAGCCGAATGCCGGGGCCAGGTGGCCTGTGGAGTTCAATCCTTCGGCGACCAGGGCGAGGAATTGGTTGCTCAACAGTGGATCGGATTGTTTTCCCAGGCGGATGACCGTTCATTCACCGTTGCCAACCGGACGACCTATGGATTTGACCATTCCGACGGGGAATTGCGCCTGTCTCTTCTGCGGTCGCCGGCTTATGCCGGTCATCCGGTCGGCGATGATATTCCGATTGTGCGCCAGGACCGTTTCACGCCACGCATAGATCAGGGCGAACACCTGTTCCGCTTTCGGTTAAATGCAGGTCCGGTCAGTGAGAGGATGGCATCCATCGACCTGGAAAGCCACCTGCTGAATGCCGGTTCGATGGCCTTATGCTGTTATCCGAAAAAACACGGCAGAAAACCGGAGAGCGCTGTTATCCTGTCAAATCCCGGTATCCGGTTGTCTGCCTGTTACATGTCCGAAAAAGATAAACGGCTGGTGATCAGGCTTTTTGAAACAACCGGCAGTCAGCAAAGTACCCTGCTGACCTCACCGATCCTTAAGCAGCCGACCCGGATTGATCTCTCTCCCTATGAGCTGAAAACCTTGGTGATCAACCCGGCGACCGGGATTGTTGAATCAACCGATGTGCTGTTTTAATACGGGGGGGGGCTTTTTACTTGGAATAAAAACACGATTTTTATAGATCGTTAAAGAAATACGCCAATGGAGTTAAAGCGAATCGGTGTTTTTATCATGGGATTGGGGATACTGATCCTGCTGGGGTCCGGGATTTACTATGTTGTTGTGGATCAGAGCAAGCCTGATCCTGAAAAGATCGAAAGCCTTTCGGATGCTGCAGATTACGTGCTCCACGGTTCGAAAAAAGAGTCCCGGAAAAAGAAGGTTTTGCCTTATGCGTTTGTCGGCGGTGTTGTGCTCATTCTCGGGGGAGTGTTTTTCTTTTCCGGTAAACCGAAACATTGATTGTCATGCATCCGGTCAGAATCCTGATGTCTGCCATCAGTGGATACGGTTACCATTACCTGAAAACGTTGTTCGAAGAGATCCCTGAAAATCAGGCCTTGTTGGCAGGGGTGATCGACCCCCGGCCGGAGAAATCGGGATTCTACCCGGAGGTTTTATCACGGAAAATCCCGGTCTGTCCGGATATTGACACTTATTTCAGGGAAGGCGGCAAGGCTGATCTGACCGTGATTTCTTCCCCGATCCACTACCATGTGCCGCAAGCGATTACGGCGTTGGTAAATGGCAGTCATGTTTTGATGGACAAGCCGATGTGCGCAACGGCAGCAGAGGCCGAAGAACTCATCAGGGTTAAAAATAAAACCAGACTATTTGTTGAGATCGGCTACCAGTGGTCGTTTTCCACTACGATCCAGAATCTGAAATCCGATATCCTGTCGGGTGAATTTGGCCGGCCCCTGAGAGCTAAAACCATTTGTCTCTGGCCGAGAGATTATGCCTATTACGGACGGAACAACTGGGCCGGCAGGATCCTGTCGGTCAATGGAATGCCGGTCTATGACAGTCCCGCTAATAATGCCTCCGCCCATCATCTTCACAACCTATTGTTCCTGCTCGGTAACCGTATGGAAAGTAGCGCCAGGCCATTGGATGTGTCGGGCAACCGGTTCCGGGTCTATGACATTGAGAGCTATGATACCGTTTCCATGCGGATCATTACTGAGCAGGGGCCGGAAATTTTCTATTATTCCTCTCACGCCAGTGAGACTGTCCGCAATCCCGAATTTGTGCTGGAGTGTCAAAAGGCTACTATTACCTTAACCCCGGAATTCGGTATCATCGCTGCCTGGGAGGATGGACGGACAAAGAGCTACGGCCACCCCGATACGGATCATCAGTTTAAAAAACTGTTCCGGTGTGTAGCTTCTGTAAATGAATCGAATCCGGTTGTTTGTCCGCCGGAAGCCGCACTGTCGCAGACCATTTGTATCGAAAAACTGCAGCATTCCCCGATAGAAATCGCTACTTTTCCGGATGCATTGATCGTTAAAGAACCAGACAGAAGATGGGCCAGGGGATTGGGTGAGAAAATGAGTGAGGCGTATAACCGGTGGGGACTCGTGACTCGTGATTCGTGACTCGTGACTATCCCCGGACTTCAGTCTGGGGTATATATAAACTCAGATGACCTCAAGAGACCTCGTAAACAAGACCCTGAACTTCGATTCTCCGCCCCGCGTGCCACGGCAGATGTGGGTATTGCCCTGGGCAGAAATACATCATCCTGAGGAGGTCAGGAGAATTCAAAAACGCTATCCCGATGATTGCACGCAGGTTGCCGCAATGTATAACCGGCCAGTTTGGGTTACCGGTGGCAAGTATGCTGCCGGGGAGTTCATCGATGAGTGGGGATGCCGGTTCATGAATCCGGAGGAGGGACTCATGGGGATCATCCGGGAAGCACGGATCAAGGACTGGTCTGATCTGGATGATTTCAACACACCGGATGTCCTGTGCGATCTTGACCGGGATGCCATCAACCGGTTTTGCCGCTCGACCGACCAGTTTGTTTACGCCGGAGGCTTCGTCAGGCCGTATGAACGGTTCCAGTTCCTCCGGACGATGGAGCAGTCGTTCATTGATGTAATGCTGGAAGAAGACGGGTATATCGAATTGCTGCGCCGGATTCACCAGCATTACATAAAGGAAACGGAAGCATGGGCCATGACGGATGTGGATGCGGTTTTCCTGATGGACGATTGGGGAACCCAGCAATCCCTGATGGTCTCACCCGAAGTTTTCAGGAAACATTTCAAGCCGATGTACGCCGACTATTGTGAAATTGCCCGTCAATACGGGAAATATGTCTTCATGCATTCCGACGGGAATATTGCGGAGATCATCCCTGACCTGATAGAGGTCGGGGTACACGCTCTCAACAGCCAGCTGTTTTGCATGGATCTGGACAAGCTTGAAAAGGAATGTGCCGGACGCATCACTTTCTGGGGAGAGATCGACCGGCAGGAGATACTTGCCTATGGCACTTTATCGGATGTCGACCGGGCTGTAAATCAGGTTAATACTAAATTGAATAAGAACGGAGGCGTATTTGCCCAGTGCGAGTTCGGCCCTGCTGCCAAGCCACAGAACGTGGAGCGGGTGTTCGAAGCGTGGAACCGGGTCAGCGTGATGCGTGATACGAAGAAGTGACAAGTGACGAGTGACGAGTAGAACGATCATAACTATCATAACAATCATAACAACCATAACAATCATAACAACCATAACCATCACACCCTGCAACTTGCAACTCGCAACCTGCATTAATAATCAGTACTCATGAAACACTTACTTTCCATTTGTATGATTGCCCTTCTTGGAACCGGCCTGTTTGCCCAGACCCCGATTCCCCGCAAGCAGTTCGTTGACTATGCCCGCTCGTCGGCCGACTGGGTGTGGGACCATAAGGATTCACTGGTGGATGCCTGGCGAAAAACCATTGATCCGCAAGGCATTTTTGGTTACCGTTCTCCGGGGCATCTCCTGGAAATGTCGGCTATTTATGCCACGCTTTACGACATGGAGGGCAAGAAGAAATATGCCGAAAGAGCCAGGGAGATTCTACTGACCTACGATGACTACAGGTCGGCTTTCCCGGCTGAATCGGCCCGGCGCAAGGCCGATTACCCCGATGGTGCGCCGGCTCTGCCGGATTTCTTTACGACGATGCGATATATCAGGGCTTATGATATCCTGCACAGGAAAGGTTTCCTAAAGGCCAATGAGATCACGGAAATCGAGAATACCATCGCCCATAGCCTGAAGTTCCTCCTTCGCACACAGGAATGGGGAGCAATGAACCGGGCCGCCCTCCGGGTTGAAGCCCTTTCGTGGGCGGTCAGGGCGATACCGGACCACCCGGTCACAAAGGAATTGAGAACGGCTGAAGCCGCCCTGCTGGCTGACAACTGGGGCCAGTGGGAGATCGAGGATGCTTCCCTCTACCATGCCGTATGGCTCTATTCCCTTCTGGGCGTGGCCGATGCCAGGAATGAGCTTGATAAACTCTTCAAACTGCCGGAGATGTACTATTATGCTCACTATTTTCTAAACCTGATGTCGCCCCGGGAAATGATCCCTGATTACGGCGATGCACACAGCCTGGCAAACTGGGACCGGTGGATGATATTCTTCGAAGCAGCTGCCAGGGCATACAATGATCCGGAAATGAAATGGGCAGCCACGGTGATCGAGAATAAATTTCTTAACCTGACCAATCCCCGAAGCGTGAGCCTGGGCTATATGCTGCTGGACATTGTCCGTTTTGGTTCGGAAACGATCGTTCCGAAACAACCGGCTGGCAGCAGTGCCGAAGTGATGGAAGACATCGTGGGAAAGAAAATCGTGTTCCGCAACGGCTGGGATACCAAATCGGCTTATATGCTGTTGAATTACAGGGACGAAGGAGACGGTGGCCTGCTGTTCCGCGATTACCTCAGGGATGCCATCCCGGTTGAAGAGGAGAAAATGACCCACGGTCATGCCGATGAGAACAGCATCAGCCTCCTGATGGACAACGGATCAATCCTGTTAAATGACGGCGGTTACCGGGATTTCCTCCCCAGCGGCTATTTTGGTTCCTATCGCCAGGATTATTTCCATAACCGGCTCTGCGTCCGGGCTGAGAAGATCTGGATCGGACAAAAGGCCGGCGAGTACCGTTACAGCATGAGCGATTATCCGGCAGTGAAGCCGCAGTCCGTGCTGGATTTTCTTCACAATGCGGGCTCTTACCGCCGGGTTGAAACACAGAAAATTGATTTTCTTACCTTTCCCGATGTGGATTACAGCCGTACCCGGCTTATCGATGATGAGATGGGTTATGAATGGGACCGCGCCATTGTCTGGATCAAGGATCCCGGCCTTTACGTGGTGTTCGATATCCTGAAATCCCGCTCGGAACAGTATTTTACCGGGATCAACCTGTGGCACAGCCGGAAGATAGTTGCAGAAGGCCCCAACTGGTATGATACCCAGTACGATTCCCTCCAGACCAGGGTACTGGACCCTGAAAAGAACCTCCTGATCCTCTTCCCGAAAAACCACTACCGTTTCTATCAGACCGAAAAGGCCAACCGGTACTATCAGCAGGAGATGGCCATTTCCGAATATTCCGGGCAGTTTTTCGAGCTGGGACAGCACATGGCTTTTGTGACGGTACTCGTTCCGCATGCAACGGGTGACTCACCCGAAAAATGGATCAAAGCCATCCGGTATGTGGGATCGGAGCAGGAGGAAGACGGTGTTTCCGTTAAAATCACAATGGGCGACAGGACCACCCGGGTAGGGGTGAAATGCGACCTGAAAATGGATAACGTGCACGATTACGAGCGTCCGAAATATACCTGGGAATCGGGCAGGATAAAGGTCGAGGATGTGGAGACCAATGCCGATTTCTTTTATACTGATCTAAGAGGCAAACAATTGGCCTATACAGCAGTCAATCTGACAAAGATCCTGTATAATGGGCAGTTGTTGTTTGAACAACCTTCATCCTATTTCGGGCTGAATTTCGACGGTCAACCGGATGCATCGCGTACAGGAAAGGCCAGGTTGTGGAGAGATACGATTGAAGTAAAGTAACTAAATAGCTCGCTCGTGAATAACCTCCCTTCGGTCGGCGAATGGTTCGGCTACGCCTCACAAATGACTCGGCTTCGCCTCGCGAATAGTTCCCTTCGGTCACGAATAATTCAGGCCGAAGGCCTCATTCGCGAGCGATAGCGAGTTATTCATGAGCGTTAGCGAATCATTTACGAGGCGAAGCCGAGTTTTTCGCGAGCGCAGCGAGCCATTCATGAGCGATAGCGAGTTATTTGTAAGGAGTAGCGTATGAACAAATTACTAGACACTATCAAGGACGCGGGGATGGTCCCGGTGTTCAACCACAAAGATCCGGAGACCGGGTACCGCGTGGTCCAGGCGTGCTATGATGCGGGTTTGAGGGTGTTTGAATGGACCAACCGGGGGGAGGGGGCAGCCGTTTTGTTTGGCATGGTAAAACAGTATATGGCAGACCGTTGCACCGGCATGCTGCTCGGAGCAGGTTCAGTTTTCGATGCCGATACCTGCCGGCAGTTCCGTTTCATGGGAGCTGATTTCATTGTCAGTCCGATCCTGGACCCTGAGATGTCATTGTCATGCAAGGAACTCAAAATACCATGGATCCCGGGATGCGGTACACTGACGGAAATTCACCAGGCTCAAAAGTGGGGTGCGGAGATTGTAAAGATCTTCCCCGGGGACGCTGTTGGCGGCCCGGGTTTCGTTAAAGCGGTCCTGGGACCAATGCCTTGGGCACAGATCATGCCAACCGGCGGTGTCAGCCCGGATCATGACAACCTGAAAGCTTGGTTCGATGCCGGTGTCGTCTGTGTGGGCATGGGCTCAAAACTGTTTACCAAAGAGTTGATCCGGGACGGTCCCCGGCTGACCGAAACCGTCAGAAGCACCCTGGAACTGATCGGGAAGATCAGGAAAAAGTGAGTTAAACATTCGATTGACGTAACTGGATTGCGTAAGTTAGCGGGATCAATTGCTGATCTGCGAATGATTGCCGGATACATTCAAAACTCCCCGGTTTTCGGCCGGAAAGAACAGAACTTCACCCAGGCGGAAGAGCTGGCCACAGCCATTTCTGCCGATTTACTGGTCCTGCCCGAATTGTTTGCCACCGGTTATACCTTTACTTCCCACGATGAGGTATCTGCCTTGGCAGAACCCGCTGATGACGATACCGCCGGATTTCTGAAGGAGCTCTCGCTGAAAACCGGCGCCATTGTCGTCGGTGGCTTTGTGGAGGAGAAGAATGGTTTATTTTATAATTCGGCCCTGATGGTCTCAGCGGACCGGATCATTGGAGTGTACCGGAAAATACACCTGTTCAACCGGGAGAAGGTCTGGTTTTCAGCCGGTGATGGGCCTCCCGAAGTTTATGACATCGGGGGCATACGGATCGGTATGATGATCTGCTTCGACTGGTTCTTCCCCGAAACAGCCCGCACGCTGGCTTTAAAAGGCGCCCAGGTGATCGCACATCCTTCGAACCTGGTGATGCCTTACTGCCAGTCTGCCATGCCTACCCGTTGTTTGGAGAACCGTGTGTTTGCCGTCACAGCCAACCGCATCGGACGCGAAACCCGGGGACCTGACGATTTTCTGTTCACGGGCGCCAGCCAAATCACAGCGCTGAATGGCAACATCCTCTCTTCCGCACCTTCCGACCGAGTGTTTTCCGCTGTGGTACAATTTGACCATTATCTGGCTGATAACAAGTTGATTAATGAGAAAAATGACATCCTTGCCGACCGACGGCCCGACCTGTACCTTAGCTAACAAGTCTTTTTCACAGGCACTCAAGGCTCTCCTCACCCTTCTCTTAACTTTTTCCTTTTTCCTTTTTCCTTTATCCTTATCCTACGCTCATTCCGGCAAACCCAAATACCATGTGATCATCGACACCGACGGTGCCCTCGACGATCTGCGCGCCATCACAATGCTACTGGCCTGCAATGATGTACGGGTGCTGGGTATCATCGGTTCGCAGGGAACCCTCAGTGCCGATTCATCCTGCGCGAAAGTCAGGCAACTCCTCGGTCATTTTCATCATGAAGGCATCCCGGTCGGCAAAGGAAGGGCTACGGGCTATCCGCTGCCTTTCTGGAGCGAATATGCCGGTTCCGTTCCCTGGAGTGACGACACACCCCGGCAGGAAGGTGATCTGCCCGACGCTCTCGAATTGCTGAACGACATCACCTGCGATTATCCTCAAAAACTGACCCTGATAGCCTTGGGAGCCCTCACCAACCTTTCTGATTGGCTGAAGGAACACCCCGAAAATCAGGCTAAGATAGAGAGGATCATCTGGTATGGAAAACCCGGTTTAACAAGTGAATTTAATTACCAGGCCGACCCGGACAGTTACCGGATCATAGAATCTTTACCTGTTAAACTGGAGATTGTCAGCAACGATCGAAAAAACCTGATGTGGGATGAGGAAATGATCAGCGAACTGGATTCGTCGCAATCGGCCTATGCCGCTCACCTGGCTGCTTATTTTAAGATGATGAGTTCCAGGCAAAGAGCCAAGTCGGCTGATTTTGAACTTTACGATGACCTGATACCCCTGTTTTTAATGGTACCCATCGTTTTTACTGAAATAAATTCAGAGGATCCGGTCGTTTTTGCTCTCGAGAGAAATTTACCCGACAGGCAGGTCGCTAGCCTGATAACTACCCTCCTGGACTCGAGTCTGAAGGCCAATAACCGGATGTTTACGGACTTTCCGGTCGACACCTTGCTGTATCAGCGTAACGTGGCGGCGATCCTGCCCTCCACGCTGGGTGAATACGGGTTGACGGAATGGAAATCGGTGGTTCTTACCAATGAGATACATGGGCATACTGGCATATATTCAATTATCGGGGTTAAGATGGGGGTGCGGGCGTTGGAGTATTTCAATGTCGGGGTCAACAACCTTGAAACGGTAACCATTGCGGGCAACGTGCCTCCCCTGAGCTGCCTGAATGATGGAATTCAGGTCAGCACCGGTTCCACTATAGGGCAGGGACTGATCCGGATCGATCCGGACGGTAAGCATGTGCCGGCAGCTGTTTTTTCATTTAACGGGCAGGTTATCCGGATTGATCTTAAAAAAGACATAGCGGAGCGGATCGAGGCTGATATCCGGAGATCTTTGGAGCAATTTGGGATGACTGACAGGTATTGGTCGCGGATTGAGCAGCTTGCCTTTCAATACTGGCAGGAAATGGACCGGCACCAGATCTTTACCCTTGAAAAGATAGACCAGACCGGTGCAGACAAGTCTGAATTTGACCTCACCGATATCAAGCATGAAATGAAACAGGCATGGCCCGGCAACCGGGCCATCAACCTGGTATTTCATGGTCATTCCGTACCGGCCGGTTACTTTAAGACGCCGGATGTCAGGACCCTGGAAGCCTATCCCTACCAGGTTCTCAGGGAGCTTAAAAAACTGTATCCCTTGGCTGTGATCAATGTTATCGTGACAGCCATCGGGGGAGAAAATTCCGAACAGGGCGCCATCCGGTTTAGCCAGGATGTGCTGATCCATAAACCCGATGTGCTTTTTATTGATTATGCGCTGAATGATCGGGGGATCGGGGCGGATCGTTCGCGACAAGCCTGGGAGTCCATGATCCGCCAGGCCCGGGAACGGGGAATCAGGATTGTTCTGCTGACGCCATCGCCAGACCAGAATGTCGATATTTTGGATCCGGCTACGGACCTGCAGAAATTGTCAGACCAGATCGCCGGCCTTGCACAGCGGTACGGAACCGGACTCGTTGATTCTTATGCGTTGTTCAGGGATAAAGTTAAGGCTGGGGAACCGGTCGGGAACTATATGTCGCAGGTAAATCACCCGAATGAGAAGGGGCACCACCTTATTGCTGAAAGCATCATCAGTTTATTTAAATAATATGAAAAAGATTTTATTCGCCATCATTCTGTTTTGCGGGGCCGTCGCTTTGGGCATGCCCAGGGAAGGTCCTCCGGCCGGGAAGGAAATACGGGGCATCTGGCTGCATCCGGGTTTGTTTGACAAACAGGCCGATGTCGCAAGGGACCAGGTCATCCGGCTGTTTGATTCCTACAAGGAGATCGGTATCAACACGCTGTACTGCTACAATACCTTGAGGGATGAACATAGATTCGACTGGGATTACCTCCAGGTTCTCATCGACGAGGGTCATAAACGGGGAATCAGGATCCATTCGATCTTTTGCCCGGGTTATGAAGGTTCGTTGTCAAGTGAAGCCAAAAGCCATCCGGAATGGCTGATCCAGGACCGCGACGGTAAGCGTTGCAACGCCCTGAACCTGGCACTTCCGGAAGCCCGGGATTACTGGATGCGGAGGATGGCCCGGGCCCTGGAGTATGATATCGACGGCATTCACCTTGATTATATCCGTTTTCCTGTCAACCAGCGTTATAGCTATGACAGCATCACCTGTGCTGCCTTTAAGAAGGAATTTGGACAATCCCCTTTGGAAGGCGCGCAGGACGATGGAAGTATCACCTGGTGCGAATGGATCAATTGGAACGCCAGGCAAATCACCGCGTTCGTCAAGGAGACCCGTGAACTGATCAGCCGGTCGGGCAAGAAAGTGCTCCTGGGTGCCGATGTTTTTCCCAATCCTTATACAGCCAAGGTGCTCATCGGCCAGGATTGGGAGAGTTGGGCCGGCACAGGCTTGCTCGATTTCATCTGCCCCATGCTCTATACCAATGACCTGGATCTGTTCCGTGAATATGTGGCCCGGGCCGTGAAGATCGCCGGCAAGGGGTATGAGGTTTATCCGGGAATCGGTGTTGGCACTTCTCATAACAAGATCACCAAGGAATTGCTCGTCAGGGAAATAGAGATCGCCCGCGAGGAGGGGGCCGATGGGGTGATTTTCTTCTCGGGCAACTCTTTTAACCAGGATTTCCGCGACACTCTCAAGGCCACTGTTTTTAAGAAATAGGCCGGAAACAAAATTGCTGTTTCAATGATGGTTGATCTGCTCATCGGGTTTTTCGCGGCGCTCGCAGCGGGATTTATCAATGCAGTGGCGGGAGGCGGAACGCTGGTGACATTTCCCATGCTGATGGCCCTGGGCCTGCCTCCGGTTGCGGCCAACGTGACCAACACCGTAGCCTTGTGTCCGGGTTATTTCGGCGGGGTTTATGGCCAGCGGAAGGATTTTGCTGCACAGAAGAAAAGACTGTTAAGTATCCTGCCTGTTGCGGTTCTCGGAGGCATTGCGGGAGGACTGCTGCTTCTGAATACGGGTGAAAAGGTTTTCAGCGGCATTGTGCCTTACCTGATCCTTCTGGCGTGCGTCCTACTGGCGGTCCAGGTTCCGGTGAAAAAATGGATGCAGGCAAGGACAGGACATCACCGGGATGGCAGGGCCAGGAGGATCGGGGCAGCCTCGCTTCTTTTCCTGGCCGCCGTGTATGGCGGTTATTTCGGGGCGGGGGTGAGCGTGATCGTCATTGCCATTCTTGGCCTGATCTATGATGATTCGCTCACGAGCCTCAATGTGTTGAAGCAAGCCATTTCATTCAGCATAAACATATCGGCAGCGATTTACTTTGCCTTTTCCGGTAATGTCCATTGGGCATTTGCCCTCGTGATGATGGCCGGTGCCATAACCGGCGGCGTTATCGGCGGCAAATACACCAGCCGCATCCGGCCGGGCTTGCTCCGGTGGATCGTCATTGGAGTCGGTTGTGTGGTAGCCGTTATTTACCTGGTCAAATAATCCCATCATCCCATCATCCCATCTCCACATCTCCACATCTCCACATCTCCACTTGCTCTATGACTCCCACCGACACCTCCCTCGTTGCCCTTGCCCTCGATCACGGTGCTACCCGTGCGGCTATTGTGGACGTGCCGGATGTGAAGTTCTCAGAGACTTTCAGGGGTCTCTGCAAAATGAACACCTGCGGAAACTTCAGGACCAACTGGAAGTGCCCGCCGGCAGTGGGGGGGTACGAGGTGTTGAGAGATCAGGTGTTAAGATTTCACAAGGGTCTTGTGATCCAGACGGTTTACAGGCTGGATGATTCATTCGACTTCGATGGTATGGTCAAGGCCAAATCCATCCATGAGCGGGTCTTCCGTTCCATCTGGGATCTTATCCGGAGGGAAAAGTTGCTCGATTCATTGTTGGCCTTGAATGCAGGGATCTGCAACTATTGTGAAAAATGCACTTATCCTGATCATGATTGCCGGTTTCCGGAAGAAGCGCTGGCTTCGGTCGAAGCCTACGGAATTGATGTAACTGCCCTGGTGACGGCTTGCGGCATACCCTATAACAATGGGCCGGCATCCGTCTCTTATATAGGAGCTGTTTTCTACTAAGTTCTTCGAAACGGGGGCGGTTTCAGGTTAAATATTTTTTTGAATTGAACATTTGTTCATTATATTTACAATGAACATGTGATCGTAAAGTATGTCGCCACGACTTAAAAGTCCAAGGAAAGTTATTGATCCACCAGCTATTAAGGGATTTAGACCTGTGGGTGATCCGCTGGCCGGAAAGAGTGCTGAATCGGTGGTCATCATGCTGGAGGAGTACGAGGCACTGCGTTTGTGTGATTATGAAGGATTGAGCCAGTTGCAGGCCTCCCAGCAAATGGGGATATCCAGGCCTACCGCAACACGCATTTATGCTTCCGCACTCCGAAAGATTGCGCGGGCTTTTGTGGAGGGCAGGAGCATTGCGATCCAGGGAGGGACTGTGTATTTTGACAGCGACTGGTATCATTGTGCTTCCTGTTGCTGTTATTTCAACAACCCGGAGAAGGATAAGCTCCTCGAGGGGTGTCCGTTATGCGGGAGTTCAAATGTGGAGAGGTTTGAGGCGGAACAGGTAGTGAAAATGGGAGGTCATTGACATGAAGATTGCGATCAGTTCTACCGGCAACCTGCCAGATTCCATGGTGGACGTAAATTTCGGGCGCTGTGCCTGGTTTGTGATTTATGACACAGACAACCGGTCGGTGGAGTACATACCCAATCCGTTCAGGGATCAATTGGAAAATTCAGGTATTTCTGCTGTCCATTTCCTTGAACAGAAAGGAATAACAAAGCTGGTATCAGGAGATTTTGGAATCAAGGTCAAGCCGCTGATCGACAGTCTGAGAATTCAGCTGATTGTTATCAGGGATATGAAGTACAATGTGAATCAAATAATTGAATTATTGAATCATTAATCATAGTAGCCATGCCAAGATTTGATCGTACCGGCCCTGAAGGACAAGGTCCGATGACCGGAAGAAGGATGGGACGCTGTACAAATTATGGGAAGGGGGCAGCAAAACCCGAAAATGAAAAAACAGAATCCACTGCTTCGGATGAGCCACAAGTGTTGCCAGGTCGAGGATTTAGAATGGGCAGATTAGGCAGGGGGATGGGCAGGGGCAGACAGAACCGGAACCGGGGCGGTTTTTGATCATCCGCTCTCTTTAGGATTCTGGATCAGGCTGAATTCAAGATAACTTTAATAATAACAGGGTATGAAAAGATGTATTGCCGTACCGCTGGAAGGCGGACAATTATGTACTCATTTCGGGCATTGTGAGCTATTTGCCATTGTGGAGATTGAAGATCAACAGATAACTCAGGTTAAGGAGGTTGCTCCACCTGAACATCAACCCGGGCTTTATCCCCGTTGGATCGCTCAATTTGGGGTCACGGATGTAATAGCCGGAGGGATCGGTGGAAATGCCATTGGCTTATTCAATCAGCAGAAGATCAATGTTTTTGTTGGTGCCCCGGTAAAACCTGCCCGGGAATTGGTGGAGGACTTTCTGGCTGACCGTTTGCAGTTGGGCACAAATTATTGTGATCACTAGCGGGTACACTGTCCCTTCCGAAATCCTGCATAAATCGGATGCACACTTTAAAAGTCCATTTCATACGACAGACCCGGTTGCTGAGAAAACAAGAGCCCCTAAAGACTCTGATACGGTATTGAATTATGGATAAAATTAAGATCGGTATTATTATTTGCGACCGCTATAACACTTGTGCCGGCGGTAAATGCTTCAGGTCCCTGGCCAATCGCGAGGGCGCTTTTTCAAGATACAAGGATCAGGAGGTTGAGATAGCTGGTTTTACAACCTGCGGGGGGTGCCCGGGTGGTAACATTGAATACGCGCCCGAAGAGATGAAGAAAAATGGTGTCACTCACGTTCATTTTGCCACGGGTTTCCTGGTTGGTTATCCTCCATGTCCTTATATGGAGCATTTTGAGTCGATGATACGGGAGAAATACGGAATGGAAGTTGTTTATGGCACTCACCCCATTCCTGAAAAGTATAACCTGATTCATCAAAAACTGAAAACCTGGAAGACTCCTTTCCTGAATGAAGCTATTCAACCTACCTTATCCGATCTGGATACCAGACTTGGTTATGATTAAGGGGAGGCCACTCCGGATTGCTTTCGCCAGCGGAAAGGGTGGAACCGGTAAAACCTTGGTTTCGACCAACTTTGCTGATTGGTTAAGTCAACGGGGAAAGACCCTGCTGGTTGACCTGGATGTGGAAGAGCCGGATGATTATTTTTTCATCCGGGGAGAGACTGTTAACACAATGGATTGCCACCGCATGGTTCCAGCCTGGAATCCCAAAGCGTGCGACCTATGTGGTGAGTGCTTGAAAATCTGTAAGTTCAATGCGCTCATCAGGCTGGATCAAGAGATTGTTGTTTTCGACAAGCTGTGCCATGGTTGTTATGCCTGTTCGGAATTGTGCCATGCGGGTGCTTTACCCATGCAGCCATTCAGGATCGGCGAAATCAGGATCCTCAATGCCGGGGGTGTTATACTGGTGGAGGGCCGCCTGATGACTGGACAGGACCAGGCGGTACCGGTAATAAAGGCAACACATGACCGGGTAAAACGTGAATATGCCCGGATGCCAGTCCAGCTCTTTGATTGTCCCCCGGGCACATCCTGTACCATGGTGGCTGCCGTGAGGGAGGCAGATTTCATTATTCTCGTGACAGAGCCGACTCCTTTCGGGTTGCATGACCTGGATCTGGCGGTGGAATCGGTGCGGTTGTTAAAGAAACCGTTTGGTGTGATCATTAACCGCTTTTCAAACGGTAACCGGATGGTGCATGACTATTGTGAGCAGAGAGGGATACCGATCATAACAAGGATTCCGCTGGACCGGAGAATTGCAGAACTCTATTCCCGAGGTAACCTGGTTTATAAGCAGGTTGAGCCGGTCAACCGCGCCCTGTCGGAGCTCTTTGATTATCTGTTTGAACAAGAGGCGGCACAGTGAAGGAGATTGTAGTGCTTTCAGGCAAAGGAGGGACCGGAAAGACCTCACTCACAGCTGCATTGGCGCTGGTAGCCGGGCAGGAGTTGGTGGTGGCCGACTGCGATGTGGATGCGGCTAATCTGCATCTGCTGCTTGATCCGGCAATCACGGCATCTGCTGATTTTTTCAGTGGTGAATTGGCCACCATTCATTCGGATTACTGTACCCAGTGCGGAATATGTGTACAGGATTGCCGTTTCGATGCAATTACTTTCCGGGATTCCCGGCATCAGCTGCAAGAGCTGGATTGTGAAGGATGTGGCTATTGTGCCCGGATCTGTCCGATGCAAGCTATCACGATGCAAACACGCAAAACCGGTCGGGTCATGCTCTCCCACTCCAGAACCGGCTGCGGAATGGTGTATGCACGAATGGAGGCAGGTGCCGGCAATTCAGGCAAGCTGGTGGCACGGGTTAAGCAGGAGGCACGGCAATTGGCAACAGCAACCCAGATAGAGCGTGTCCTCATTGATGGAGCACCCGGATTGAGCTGTCCGGTGATTTCCAGTCTGGCGGGAGCCGATTATGTGCTTTTGGTAGCCGAACCGACTGTCTCCAGCCTTCATGACCTCAGGCGGTTATACGATGTCATCCGGGGATTCGACATTCCCATGGGGGCGGTTATCAATAAGGGCGATCTGAATCCTCAGGTTGCGGATGAACTGAAATCGTTTTTCCGGGATCATGCTATCGATTTCTTAACAACCATACCGTATGATGAACAGATATCCGGAGCCTTGAGCGAGGGTAAAACCATGGCGGAAATCAATCCCCACTATTATGCATTGATCGGGGACATCTGGCAGAACCTTTGTACAACACTGTAATTCAACGAACATGAAACTATTATTCACGGCGCAGAAACCGGATTGGGATGCTCAGATTGATCCCCGCTTTGGCAGGGCAGCTTACCTGGTACTCTATGATGAAGCCACTGGTGATCTGGAATCGATTGACAACACGGAAGTTAAAGAGGTGGAACATGGAGCCGGAACCGCTACAGCGCAAAGGGTTTTTGCCATAAAACCCGATGTGCTCATCACCGGAAACGGTCCCGGTAGCACAGCTGCCTCCATTCTGAATCGCCTGCCAATGAAAATCTATATTGGTGCTGAAAGCCGAACCCTTAGGGAGGCTTACCGGCTCTATCAGGAGAATAAACTGGAATTATCAGACTGCCATGGGTAGGCAAGCAGGTAGGAAGCAAAGGCTAAACCTGCGCATCGAAAGGGCATGCCGGTTGGGTAAACGATATGGATTGGCGATGACGGATGTGAGAAACTGTATCAAACAGCTAGAACAGAATCATGAATACCAACAACAGAGGCATTGAGGATGTGGAAGATATCATTGATGATCTTCGTCAAGCCTTGGAAACGGTTTGACGCTTGAACGAGTATCAACATATATTGCATTAAATTAAGGAGATAACAAAAATGGCACTCTTTGAGAAGATCGACCTTCCTGACGTCAGGAACATTATCGTGGTGGCCTCAGGCAAAGGTGGGGTAGGCAAATCAACTGTTGCGGCAAACCTGGCGATTGCAATGGCCCGGCAGGGATGCAAGACAGGACTGGTTGATGCGGACCTATACGGACCATCCATTCCCAGATTGTTCGGGATAGAGAATGCCAAGCCCGAAGTGTCGGTCAATGGTGACAAGGAGATGCTCTTCCCTATTGAGAAATTTGGGACTAAGATCATCTCCATTGGTTTCTTTATCACTAAAAGCCAAGGTTTGATCTGGAGGGGACCGCTTGCAGCATCTGCTTTGACACAGTTAGTCGAGAACACCTCCTGGGGAGACCTGGATTATCTGGTCGTTGATTTTCCCCCGGGCACCGGCGACATTCAATTGACCACAGTCCAAAAGCTGAACCTCATGGGAGCCGTCATAGTGACCACTCCACAGGAAGTGGCGTTGAACGATGCCAGGAAAGCGGCCTCCCTGTTTGGCCACGATGACCTGAAAGTGCCCATTCTGGGCGTGGTCGAAAACATGTCCTGGTTTTCGCCCGTTCAACATCCGGAAGAAAAGTACTATCTTTTCGGGAAAGATGGGGGCAAGCGACTGGCGAGAGAACTGAACAGTGTCCTTTTGGGGCAAATTCCGCTTGTGATCGGGGTTGGTGAGGCCGCGGAACAAGGATTGAGCGTGTTTGATCAAACCGATGCAGCCATTGCCACGATCTTTGAAAATATTGCGCAGCTAATTATTAATCGTTAACTGTTGAATAACCGAGTGGCATGAAGAGAAGCAGGGTGTTTTTCCTGGTCATGCTGATGACCCTGGTAACCGGTTGGACAACCAGGGCACAATCGGTCCTTGCCACCTTCGGCTTGGATATTCAAAAAGGTGCGATCCGCATCAGTCAGACGATTGGAGAACTGGCAGTATCCACTTTTTTTTCTGATGCATACGTTTTGACTCAGGGAATTCATCAGCATGCCTATTCCAGCTCTCAGGTAACTGATCTGCCGGTTGCTCCTTTTAATGTTTCGTTTGGGCCGAATCCTGCACAAGAGTATGTGGAGATCAGGATAAAGGACGGTTTCACCGGGACGTGGCTGGCCGAGCTGATCGATATCCAGGGAGTGAGGCTGTACCGTGAAGAAACGGCTGACCCCGTTATGCGTTTCAACCTGACCCCTTTTTCAGCTGGTCTGTATCATATTAGAGTTTACGACAAAGTTTCGGGGATTTGTAAGGCTTATAAATTGATCCGGTACTGATCCGCTGGTTTCCTGGAACGGTATTCCGTATTACAGCTCTATGGGTTTAACCAGGATAACTGAAAAACCGATGCGGTTGGCTAATTGTATATTCCTATAGTGTTGATAAAGAGGAATATCCGCCAAAACCGACAGATTCCATTTCTCGTGAAAAGCCAGGTTCAGTTGGGGAGAAAGAAAAAACTTGACTGATCCGGAGGAGGGTTCTGTTTCTTCGAAAATGTAGCTCACCCCTCTGAGTTCATTGCGCAGTTGAAGGATGGCTGTTCCGCTGACCGGCCAGTTGCTGGTCCTGATCAGGTGACGGGACAGGAAGAGTGAGGTGCTGAGAGAATTACCCGAACGGTAGCCGTCGCGGTTCATTCCGTTGATTTCGAGGCGGCTGTAAAGAAAATACCTCATACCGGTGAGGGAATGCTGTTTGATCAGAAAGGCCTGAATAACCGCACCCAGGGCGTTGGTCGATGGCTGAAGGTCAAACGGTAGCCTGACATGATTTATCCTTTGCGTGTTGGGGGTGAAGGGAAATTTCAGCCCTCCGGCGGCCGAGAACTCCACCTTGCTGCCTGGATTATAGTAAACCAGATATTTAGCTGAGATTACTCCGTTGGTAAACCCGGATCCTTTCAGGGAGAATCCTTCCGGAATGGAATAGTGCTTCGTTTTGTTGATGAAGTAGCCGGCTTCCCCTTCCAGGGTCAGTTTATTGGTAATGCCGTAAGCCAGGAGCATACCGGCCAGGTTGAAATCAGCACTGCTGATGATCCCCTGGTCAAGGATTTGATGGCCTTCGAAGTAGCGATCCGACAAGGAGTGTTGGTAGTAGGTAACTACGCTGAGGTTTTTTTTATCCAGGGTACCGATATTCCCGCTTCCTCCCACCGGGTTACCGGCTGAGGTAAAGCACTGCCCTGAAAGGAACTGAGGCAAACCCAGCAGCAGGATTAAGACAGTTCCTTTTCTCATTTCAGAATACCGTGATAACCACCTGTTTGCTTTCTTGCCGGTTGTACCCGTCAATGACGGTGCAGGAGATGGGATTTTCCCCAATCGTGCAGGGAGTTGCCACATAGATCACTTCCGTGCCTGATCCCAGCAGGTCTCCTTTTTCAACCTGCCAGTGATAGGTGATTGCATAGCCGCTGGCTGTTGCCTGTATCCGGGTTGTGTCGCCGGCCAGAATGGAATACCTAGAAGCCTTCAGTGTGCTGAAAACCAGGGGCTGCTCTTCCACGGGAGGTTTGTCGTCACAAGCCCACAGATTGATCAGGATACCTGATAGCAGGATCGTTTTATAGACTCCGATTCTCATTTCAGTAGATGTGAATGTTAGCGTTCTTGCGTCAAAAGGACAACAATAGCAAAAACTGATTAAGAGTTTTTGGAAAAGCGGAAAGATTGGTTAACATTGTTCTAACATAAGAATAATTCTCAATATAGAATAATTCAATGAAAATCGGAACGGAAGATATCCGGAAGAAGTTTATGGAAAAAGGATTGAAGATAACTCCTCAGCGAATCATAATCCTTGAAGCCATCAATACATTAGAGAATCACCCTACAGCAGAAAGTATTCTTGAGTATGTTCGTGAAACTCATCCGAATATAGCAATCGGAACTGTATATAATGTGTTGGAAATGTTAGTTGAGAAGGGTCTGATCAGGAAAGTCAAAACGGTTAAGGATATCATGAGATATGATGGCGTAATGAAAAACCATCATCATTTATACTGCTCCCGATGTGATTGGATTGAAGATTATGAGGATGAAAAATTAGACGAATTGCTGAAAAATCATTTTAAAAATAAGATAATCAGCGGATTTAAAATTGAAGATGTCGTCCTCCAAATTAGGGGAACATTTGATAAATGTTAATTAATTACTTAACAATCAAAATAATATGGAAGAAAAAGTAGTATCAATGCCACGCATTGGTGAACAAGCGCCGGAATTTAAAGCAGTGACAACACAGGGAACGATTAACTTTCCATCTGATTACAAAGGCAGTTGGGTGATTTTGTTTAGCCACCCGGCTGACTTTACTCCTGTATGTACATCGGAGTTTATGACCTTCGCTTCATTGGAGCCAAAATTTAACGAAGCAAACTGCAAACTTGTAGGTCTTTCCGTCGACGGACTATACAGCCATATTGCATGGTTAAGAACTATCAAGGAAAAGATTGAATACAAAGGGATGAAGAATGTGGAGGTTACCTTCCCATTGATTGAGGACATAACAATGGAAGTGGCTCAAAAATATGGAATGATGATGCCCGGAGAAAGCAATACAAAAGCAGTTCGCGCTGTTTTTGTTATTGACCCGAAAGGAATCATTCGGACTATTATTTATTATCCGCTTAGCTTGGGTCGGAATTTCGATGAATTGTACCGTGTGGTTCTTGCTTTACAGACTGCCGATGAATTTAGTGTTGCAACGCCGGCTGACTGGAGACCCGGGGATGAAGTCATTGTTCCAACCGCAGGTTCTTGTGGAGTTGCTAAAGAAAGAATGGAAAGCAAAGATGAAAACACCAAGTGTTACGATTGGTTTTTTTGCACGAAAAAGCTGGATAAGGATACTGTCTTGAAGAAAATCCTGAAGAAGTAAAGCGATAAATGCCTAACGTTCAAGTAGTATGGCGGGGCATGTAGCGTATCAATCGTCTTGCCCCGCTTGGACTTACAGGTATCTCTACAGAATCATCCTATAAAGCTCTCTGCTTTTGTACGCAAGGTTTACATACGAACCAGTATCATCGCACACAACGGACCGACATGCCATAGGTTTTCGGGAAGGTGTTATACCGGCCCACCTTGGGGCTTGCCTGGTCCAGGCATCTGCGCCAGGCCAATTCGTTGAACTCATTGGATGTCCAAATGTATTCGTAGGACGCCAGTCCCGTAAAGCCGAAACCGGGAACGCTGCGTCCTGAATAGAGCGCATTATATCCGGAGCTTCCACCGGGACCCAGCTGAGTGCCCTGATCGGTCCCTCTCCAGGTATTGCTTTTAATGGCTTCAGCTTCACTCATGCCCAGGGTGATCTCCATTTCCTGCCATTCTTCGTCGGTAGGAATATGCCACCCTGGCGGGCATATGCCCTGTGACCCTTTCACGTGGGTGTAGTTCATTGCTTCATCCCAGGTATACAATCCCCCGTAGAAGTTTCCGTGAGTTGCATTATTATCGTAATAGTACTTTTCAATAACGCCATTGTCTGATTGTCCTTGGCTGAAATTCACCGCCTGACCGAAATTCAGGTTCTCAGCCATCCAGCAGAGGTTGCCGATTATGACTGTATTGTAGGTTTGCCCGTCACGTTCATCGGTATAGGGCATCCCACATTGCCAGGATTGGGTGATCTCTGTCAGGCCCACTTCAAACCAGCTTCCGTTCCGGTGTACATTCAGGCAGTTGCTTGTGGTGTTGAATATAATCATTCCCTCTGCTGGATTCTCTACTGCCAACCGCTCAGCTTCAGTCATTAAAGGGATGGCTGTTTGGGAGGAGTGTGACTGATTAGCGTACAAGGCAAAGGGTACGCTTAACAGTTGGGAGAAGCCCATCAGGGTGTATTCACCCGAGTTTTCAGCGTCCAGTTCCACCTGGAGCCACTTGTTATGGCCAGAATTCCAGTTTATGTTGATTAAAGCTTGTTCGCTTTCACCGCTTCCGAGTGCCAGGGTGAACAATCCGAACTCATTGGTGGTAACCTCATGGGTTTCGCGATAAACTGAGATGCCATCCATGGTTGATTCATGGATTGTTATCCGGATCCCGATAGTTTTATCAGTCATGGGAGAACCGTCAGAGTATCTTGCAACAGCTTGATAATTAAATAGATATGGAGCCTGTGGATAACCAGGATGGTAACTGACCAGAAACCCCATCAATCCTGCGAGCAACTTTATTGTATTCATGTCTGATCTGACTCAAAACAACTAATTTAGACTTATTCTCAATAGAAGCAGGCATTTTTTCAACAGGAATTCTGCATCTTTATTCAATTATTTTTATTTACCGTAAGGTAATCTCGTAGTTAGTAATGGTTGTGAAAAACCCGGGCAGAACAGGGATGGCTTCTTTACAGTTGATACTGTTTGCCTGGTTTTACATAAATATTACTTTCTTCCCACATTCTCATCGGATTGGTGATATCATTATCACTCATTCCCATTATTACCGGGAGTATGCTGTCAGCACCAAACTAACCCATTCTCATTCAACGGAGGATCTGAAGGTCCTGAATGAGTTGTCCCTCTTCCTGACATTGGCTGCCCTCCTTTTTACTGCACCTCTTACATTGCTCAAAGCTGGAAAGTACCGTTATACTGAGTGCTTTGTCACGGCTGTTCCACGACTCAAGATCCAAGCTCTTCCCTCGAGAGCTCCTCCTGCTTGATCGAACTATGGGTTTTTGCAGATTTTTTTACCAGGGCGATTTGACCTTGGTGATCATTTTTTCCTTAAACAAAGCAGGATGAGAAAAATAGTTGCTTTCATTATTGTCATTATTGTGATAACCGCTTGCTATCGGGGACGGCATCATCAGGAAGCGGCACGATTGCCTGAAGTTGTCGTTTCCGGTGACACGATATGGATACCGGATAAGACGCCGGTAGGTCAGCGGATTCAATTACAGGTAGTCCGTTCCGAGAGGATAGCCCTGCCATGTAAGGCTACCGGTACTGTCCGTGCCATCCCTGAGTGTATTGCCGATGTTGCGGTCCCATTTGATGGGCGGATTGTCGAATCCTTTGTACAAGCCGGCAGGAAAGTATCGGCCGGTGACCCTCTGTTTTCCATCCATTCACCGGCTTTCATGGAGACGGTCAAAACCTTTATGCAGGCTAGACAGGAGAACAGGCTGGCGGAGATGAACTATCTGAGGCAACAGGACCTTGTGAAGAACGGTATCGGGATTCAGAAGGAATTGGACGAAGCCAGGCTGAATTTTGAGAGTAGTAAAAGTCAGCTTGAGAACTTGGTGGCTACCCTTGCCATATTTAACGTTGATCCTGATAACATCCGATTGGGAAAGCCGTTGGTGGTTGCAGCACCGATCAAGGGAGAGGTGGTTCGCAATACCATACGGGTTGGGCAGTACCTCACGGCCGATTCAGATCCGATGGTCTGTATCGCTGATCTGACAAAGGTTTGGGTGATTGCCAAAGTTAAGGAAAACAATATCGGATTGGTGGAGGAAAACTCAGAGGTAGAAATTGCCCTGGATGCCTATCCGCAAGAACTTTTCACCGGTCATGTCAATTATATAGGCCAGATGCTTGACGAAAGCACCCGATCCCTGGAGGTGATCATTGAATGTGCCAATCCCGGACAGCTTATGAAGCCAGGGATGTTTGCTACTGTCAGGTTCATTCATGACAACCTGGTTGGGATCCTCCTGCCTGCGACCGCCCTGAAGCAGGAGGAAGGTGCCACTTACGTATACAAGTGCATCGGACAAGAGCGCTTTGTCAAGACAGCAGTTACTATCCTGTCAACCTTCAATGGTACGGTTATGGTCCAATCCGGACTTGCAACAGGAGATACGGTAATCAGTGAAGGTGTCCTCTTTTTTTAGTAAACTCGAAATTCATGGAAAAGTTGATTGAACTGTTGATCCGCAGGCGGTTCTTGGTTTTGGCAGTATTTATTCTAATGGCTGCTTTCGGAGTCTATTCCTGGACGCAATTACCGGTAGACGCGTATCCTGATATTGCCGATGTAACGGTACAGGTTGTCACCCAGGTTCCCGGGCTGGCCGCTGAGGAGGTTGAGCAACAGATTACTGTGCCTGTTGAGCGGGAACTGAACGGACTGCCTGGACTGCATACTATGCGGAGCAAGAATATGTTCGGGGTTTCCACCATCCTGTTGGTGTTTGATGATGGGGTAGATGATTACTGGGCCCGGCAAAGAACCAAGGAGCGGATCGAGGGTATTGAACTGCCCTATGGAGTTCAGCCTGAACTCAATCCGTTAACCTCACCGACTGGGGAGGTGTGCCGGTATGTCATTCAGAGCAACAATCATACTCTCCGAGAACTGACCGATTTGCAGAAGTGGGTGATTATTCCTCGGTTAAAGCAGGTTACCGGAGTGGCTGAGGTGAGCAATTTTGGAGGTATAACCACACAGTTCCAAATAGAGATCGACCCCCGGAAACTGGAAAAATACCAGCTCTCACTGAGTGATGTGATAGGCCAGATAGAAAAGAACAGTGCCAATGCGGGCGGCAGTGTGATAGACCGGGGGGATCTATCTTATGTGGTCAGGGGTATTGGCTTGATCCAGAGTCTCCCGGATTTGGGCAAGGTTGTGGTCAAGTCGCAGGATGGTTTTCCGGTTTACCTGAGTGATCTGGGAGAGTTAAAATTTGGCAATCTGGAAAGGAAAGGTGTCCTTAGTTTTACTGACAGAAATCGGGAAATTGGTGACGGCGTGGAAGGTATCGTTCAGTTGTTGCGCTACCAGAATCCATCCCAGGTTCTCAATCAGGTGAGTGTTGCCATCGATGAGTTGAACAATGAGATTCTTCCGGAAGGGGTTCATATCCATGTTTTCATGGACAGGCGGAATCTGGTTAATGCCACGTTGCATACCGTATCCCATACCCTTTCGTTCGGGATCCTGCTGGTGTTGACCATCCTGATTGCCTTTCTCGGAAGCTGGCGAGGTGCCCTCCTGGTAGCAGTGACCATTCCTTTATCCTTGCTCTTTGCCTTTATCCTGATGCATGTCACTGGCATACCCGCTAACCTCCTGTCCCTTGGAGCTATTGATTTCGGGATCATTGTTGAGGGATCGATCATCATGATGGAAACGATACTGAAAAAGCGGGAGGATCATCCACATGAGGAACTCAACTTGCGAGACATTGTCAACCGGAGTGTGGCTGTGGCTAAACCAGTCTTTTTCTCTCTGTTGATCATCATTATGGCCTATCTTCCCCTGTTTGCTTTCGAACGGATTGAGAAGAAAATGTTTACTCCGATGGCCTTTACTATCGGATATGCCTTGCTGGGAGCCATGATGGTGGCGCTCCTGTTAATGCCCGGCCTGGCTTTCTGGGTTTACCGCAAACCGCGTAAAGTCTATTACAACAAGTGGCTTCATCATGTAACCGATCTTTATGCCAGCCGGACACGAAAGATCCTTGACAAGCCCCGGCGGGTTTTTCTTCCATTGGGCACTATTGTGATTGCCACCATTATTCTGTTTATGACGGTAGGCAAGGATTTCCTGCCGACTCTCGATGAAGGATCGCTCTGGCTCCAGGTACAGCTCCCTCCGGGCATAGCGCTGGAGAAATCCAGGGAGATGGCCGATACTCTGCGTAACAGGGTTTTGAAACATGGGGAGGTCACCTATGTAATGACCCAGGTTGGCCGGGATGATGAAGGGGTTGACCCCTTCACTACTTCCCATATCGAATGCTCCGTGGGTTTGATTCCCTATAAGGACTGGAAGAGGGGCAAGCGAAAAAAAGACCTGATTGATGAGGTGGCCCGGGATCTGGCTGAACTGCCGGGATACCAGGTTGGGTTTTCCCAGCCCATCATCGACATGGTGATGGACCAGATTGCAGGTTCTCATAGCGACATTGCCATCAAGATCTATGGAGAGGATTTGACAGAAGGCAGAAGGATTGCCACGGAAATTGCGCAGAACATACGGCCGATTCAGGGAGCAGCCGATGTCAATATCGAGCAGGAACCTCCTATACCCCAGCTTCAGATCATTGCCAACAGGGACAAGATAGCCCAATATGGATTCAATGTTTCTGAAGTGGCTGAACTGATTGAGGTGGCAATTGGTGGCAAAGCCATTTCCCAGATCTTCATCGGGAATAAAGTCTATAACGTTATCTGCCGCTACAACGAGATCCACCGGAATACTCCGGAAGCTGTCGGATCCCTGATGCTGACCTCCGAAACGGGGGCCCGCATTCCGCTTTCACAAATCGCAGAGATCAAAACCACACTGGGGCCCAGTATCATCAACCGAGAAAGCAATAACCGCTTTCTCACCGTGAGAGTCAATCTTCGCGGACGTGATATGACCTCTTTTATAACAGAAGCCAAAGAACGGATCCGGGAAAATGTTCGGTATGATCATGAACAGTTCCGGATTCACTGGGGTGGACAATTCGATAGCCAGCAACGTGCTTTTAGCCGGCTGGCTATCATTGTTCCGCTTGCCCTGGCTCTCATGTTCTTGCTGCTTTTCGGGGCTTTCGGTGTGTTCCGCCAGGCAGGTTTCCTGATGAGCCTCTTGCCGCTATCCCTGTTTGGGGGACTACTGGCATTGAATCTCACCGGGATGACGTTCAATGTCTCCTCCGCTGTGGGCTTTATTGCTTTATTCGGTGTATTCATCCAGAACGGGGTGGTGATGGTTTCACGCATCAACCAAACAAGGAGACTGGGAACCGAGCTGAAACAGGCGGTTATCAATGGAACTGTTCAATGTTTCCGACCTGTGCTGATAACGGCAACCGTGGCTATTATCGGTCTGGTTCCGGCATCCGTTTCAACCAACATCGGTTCGGATGTGCAACGGCCATTGGCAACCGTCATTGTCTATGGCTTGGCTTTCGGTACCCTGATCACCCTGTATGCCTTGCCGGCACTCTATTATCTGGTTGAGAAAAAATACGATAAACTTAGGGTACCTCTGCCCAGCAATGAATAAAATCATGAAATCCAAATATTGGCTACTGGGATTGATAGGTGTAGTCCAGATGGTTTACTCTCAGTCCCCAAACTCCGTAACAACTGGTAACGTGCCACTGGCAACCTACTTCAGGGACGTAACCCAGGGAAATCTCAGCTGGATAGCCAAACAGTTTAACATTGGCATTGCTGAAGCATCCCTGAAAGCTGCGAGGGTTTATTCAGATCCTGAGTTGAACCTGGGCTATTCGAATAATCAGGATAAAATGATGCACCTTGGGCAGGCATACGAGGCCGGGGTCAGCTATTCCTTTAATCTGGGTAATCCCCGTTCAGCCCGCATCCACCTGGCACAATCGGAGCTCGACCTGGCGAACCTGGCTTTGCAGGCTTTTTTTCAAAACCTGAGAGCAGATGCTGCCCTGATTTTTTATGCCGGATTAAAAGAACAATTAATCCTGCAGGTCCAGGAGGACAATTACCAACGGATGCGGGATTTGGCCAGGGCCGATAGCATACGGTTCCGCAATGGGGTGATCATGGAAGCTGATGCCATGCAATCAGCCCTGGAGGCCAGACTGCAAAATAATGAGTTGATCAGGGCACACTCAGCCTGGCATGAGGCCTTGATCAGGATGTCACGCTTCCGGGGAACCGATGGATCCGATACCTTATATCAACCAATGGGATCCCTTGAATTCCCGGTGAGGGAATTCAGTCTTGAATGGTTGCTCGGCCAGGCGCTGAACAACCGTTATGATCTTCAGATAGCCATCCAGATGCGAACCATATCGGAACACATGATCCGCCTGGTCAAGGCTAACCGGGCCATTGAATTGGACATAGAAACCGGGCTCTCCTACAGCACAATCGCCACCAATGAAATTGCCCCTTCGCCTGCCCATATCGGCTATGGCATCGGAATCTCCCTGCCGCTTAAATTCTCTTCAATGAACAAATCAGAACTGAAGGCCTCCCAACTGGCTCTGAAACAGAGTGAGATAGACTGCCGGGATGCTGAAAACATTCTGACAACAAGCGTCAGGCAGGCTTTTGTGATTTATGAAGCTCAAAAAAAACAACTCAATCAATACCATTCCGGACTTCTTACGGAGGCTGAATCCATTTTAGAGAAAAAGATGTATAGTTACCAGAGGGGGGAAACCAGCTTCCTCGATGTCCTGCATGCCCAGAGAACTTACAATGAGATCAGGAAGGGTTTTTATGAGGCGCATTATGACTATCTTGTTGCCTTGATTGAATTGGAACGGGCAACTGGGATATGGGATCTGAATTGAGGAAAAATCATGAAAACGATAGGAATGATTGGCGGGATGAGCTGGGAATCCTCGGCCGTTTATTATGATATCATGAACCGGGCGGTGAAGGAAAAGCTGGGTGGGCATCATTCCTGTGAATGCCTGATGTACTCGGTTGATTTTGCCAGAATAGAGGAGTTGCAGAGTGCAGGAGACTGGGACCGCCTGACCGGCATCATGATCGATGCCGCCAGGCGCCTCGAAAGGGGAGGCGCGGAGTTGTTGATTATTTGTACTAACACCATGCACAAAATGGCCCCGGACGTTGAGAAGGCAGTGAAGATACCATTGCTTCACATCGTAGATACGGTTGCCGACCGGATAAGGGAATGGGGCCTCGCTAAAGTTGCCCTGCTGGGTACCCGTTATACGATGGAACAGGATTTTTACAAAGGCAGGCTGACTGACAAAGGAATTACTGTCATCATTCCCGACCGGTCCGGCGTGGAAACGGTTCATCGGATCATATTCGATGAATTGGTCCATGGCATAATTAAAGAAGAATCACGGCAAGCTTATCTTAAGATCATCCAATGTATGATAGACGGGGGTGCAGAGGGAGTCATCCTGGGATGCACGGAAATTCCCCTGCTGGTCAAACAAAAGAATTGCCGGGTACCCGTGTTTGACACTACCAGCATTCATGCTTTGCGTGCGGTTGAGGAAGCAACCGGCTAAACATATATCGTGATCCGGATAATTTTGTAGGTTTAAAGCGTTAACAGCTTAAAACAAAACCAATGAAAGCCAAAGAATTAGTAGTAGTCCTGATCGCATTATCAGCATTCCTGAACCTGCAGGCACAAACCCTGCAGAACAGCATGGGTAACCTGTTCCAGCTTTCCAATGCTAAATCCCGTTCCATCAGCCCGGAGAATTTTACCGGTGAGAAAGGGAAAGCCGGCATGGCTACGCTCGAGACCGGCAGTGCTGCACGTGCCGCCCGTGAACTCGGGCAGGGTTGGAAAGTGAATCCTTATGTCAGGATCCAGCCCGGAACCACCTTCACCATGGCCGATATATCCGGATCCGGAATTATTAACCATATCTGGATGACCCCGACGGGAAACCTCCGACTGGCCGTTATGCGGATCTACTGGGATGAGGAAACGGAACCCTCGGTTGAGGTTCCGGTGGCTGACTTTTTCTGCGCGGGATGGGGAATGGGCAATGAATGGCAGATCAGTTCCCTTGCGATTTGCGTGAATCCCATGAACGGATTTAATTCCTACTGGCAGATGCCATACCGGAAACATTTCCGGATCACCATGGAAAACCAGTCTGACAAGCAGGTGGTGCTCTATTATCAGGTTGACTACTCAGAAACTCCTGTAACCGGTAATGTCGCTTACTTCCACGCCCAGTTCCGCCGCGTGAATCCTCTGCCCGACAAGACAGATTATACCCTGGTCGACGGGATCAAGGGGACAGGCCAGTATGTGGGAACCTATATTGCCCATGGAGCCAACAGTCCCGGTTGGTGGGGGGAGGGCGAAATGAAATTCTTTATCGACGGGGATACTCAGTTTCCGACTATTTGCGGGACCGGCGATGAGGATTATTTCAACGGTTCTTACTGTTATGAGGAGTGGATGGACAGCACCGGTCAATATCACTATACCGATTTCAGTTCTCCCTATTCCGGATTCCATCACGTCAAGGACGCGAAAAACAAGACCGGCCAGCGGCGGTTTGACGAATACCGGTGGCACATCATGGACCCGGTGCGTTTTGAAAAGGGCCTCCGGGTGACCATTCAACTGCTGGGATGGCAAAGTGAAGGACGCTATCTCCCGCTTCAGGACGATATGGCTTCAGTGGCCTACTGGTACCAGACGGAACCTCACAATCCTTTCCCCGTGCTTCCGGCAAAAGAAAAGTTAATGATTACTTATTGATCAGGTCAATAAGACAATAAAATATGCTTGACCGTATCAATTTCCGGGATATCGGGGGATCTCTCACCACCGGCGGCCAACAGGTCAGCAAAGGGCTTTTATACCGTTCGGGCGTCTGGCAAAAACTGGATTCATCGGATTACCGGCTGGTTGAATCACTGGCGATTCAGACCATCGTGGATCTCAGGTCTCTCGACGAACAGAAGCGCGATCCGGCTAACCTGCCCGGCAGGCAAAGGGTTTCCATTCCCTGCAATATCGACAACATGACCAGGGAACGTTTGCGCCCGCTTGTTTTCGAGCGGAATGCCGACGATCAGATCATCCGGGTCATTGAAAGCGTTTATGAGGATATGGTGGAGATGATGGTCAAGCCCATGGCGGAGATCATCAGGTTGATCGTGACGCTAGGATCCCTGCCCTTGCTCATGCATTGCCGCGGAGGCAAGGACCGGACCGGATTTGCCGTTGCCTCTTTGCAATGGTTCCTGGGGATGGACCTTGAAGATATTGTTGAGGAATACCTGAAATCCAACCTGTTCCTGCTACCCAAGATCAGCAAGGTACATAAAAGGATGCGGCTCCTGACGCTCGGCCTGATCCCAAAAGCCAATATGCAGGCAGCCTTTGAGGTGCGCGAACAATACATCCTGACCGCTTTCGGCAGAGTTAAAGAACAATATGGCGGGATCGAAGGCTATTTCCATTCAGGAGGAATCGAGCCGGATGAATTGATCCGGTTGAAAACGCTTTTATTGCAGGACCCGGATGAAATGGTTTAGGTTGATAGGCTTACTTATTCTTGCAGGATGTATGAATGAACAGGGAAAATTTGAATACCTGCCGTTCGGGGATGTCAAACCGGGCGGCTGGATCCGTGAACAAATGGTCAGTGACCTGGAAGGCTTTACGGGGCACCTCGACCAGCTGGTTCCGGACCTGATCCTGCAAGACGACATCTATGGCAGGAACAGGCTGACCCGCCGGGATAAAAACAAGGATGTGGGGAATATCCGGGATGGGGAGCAGGAATGGGAAGTCCAGTACCTTTGGTGGAACAGCGAAACCCAGTCAAACTGGCGTGACGGGTTTATCCGGCAAGCCATCCTGACAGGCAATCCTGAGCGCTTGCAGGAGGTCTCTGAATATGTTGCGCGGATCCTCGGTACACAGGACAAAAACGGGTATCTCGGCATTTATGACAAGAATCTCAGATACAAGTTTACCGGAGAGAACGGCGAACTTTGGGCGAAAGCAACTCTTCTCAGGGGATTGCTGGCCTGTTACGAATCCGGAACCGGTGACAGGGAATTACTGCTGGATGCGATCGAGAGAGCCGTCAGGGACGTCATGGCCAATTATCCGGCCAACCGATCAGATCCGTTCAAGGTGGAAAAACCATCCGGGGGCATCTGCCACGGCCTGGTTTTCACCGATGTGCTGGACCGCCTGCATCAACTGACGGGCAGGCAGGAATACCTGGATTATGCGGTGTTCCTGTATAAAAACTATTCGCAGAATGAATTGTCGGAGGAAGATGTCAGCCTTGATAACATCCTTGATCCCCGATACAGGCTGAAAGGCCACGGGGTCCATACCTATGAGCATCTCCGGACTCTCATTGTAGCCGGCTATGCGACTGATGACCCCCGGCTCAGGAAAGCGCTCGAGATCTACCTCCGACGGATCGACTCGGCCACCACCCCTTCCGGGGGGCCGGTAGGGGACGAATGGATAGCCGGACGCAAGGCCGATGCCACTCAAACGGGTTATGAGTATTGTTCCATTCATGAATTGCTGGATTCCTACGGTCTGCTGTTGCAGAGGTCGGGCAATCCCGCTTTTGCCGATAAGATGGAACGCCTGTTCTTCAATGCAGCCCAGGGTGCACGCTATCCGGGAGAGAGCTCCATCGCTTATCTGAAATCGGACAATTCATATGCCATGACCGGACCCCTGAATGATACCGTGCCGGCCAGGCAGCAAACACGGTATAAATATTCACCCGCGCATCAGGATGTGGCCGTTTGCTGCGTGCCCAACGCCGGGCGGATCGGCCCCTATTATGTCCGGTCGATGTGGATGCGCGACCGGGACGGCCTGGTGGCAACCCTGTACGGCCCATCAGTCCTGACAACGGTTATCGGTGATCAGAAGATCCGTATCGATCAGGAGACTGGATACCCCTATGGTTATACCCTGAAGTTCCGGATCGGATTGGAAAAACCCGCCAGGTTCACGTTGAAATTCCGCAAACCCGGGTGGTTGAAGGGATTTACCATGAATACCGGCTACCAGGAAACAAACAAGTGCATCCTGGTCCATAAAAAATGGAATCCGGGTGATGAGATCATCCTCACATTTGTCCCGGAGATGTCGTTAAACCGGGATATCAAGAACGAGGCTTATTTTACTTACGGCCCGTTGGTCCTGGCACATCCGTTGCCGGGGAAAGCGGTGACGACCCGGAAGTACCCGCTTCCGGGATTCCGGGACATCCAGGTCAAGCCTGCGGGCGGAAGCAAATACCTGCTTGATCCTGAAGGAGACTTCGGGATCAGGGATTCTTCAAGGCTGCTGTTCGAGGCGGAGCTGATCAACGCGGAGTCCGGACAATCCGAAAAAGTTGAGCTGGTCCCCATGGGTAAAACGGTCTTGCGCCAGATAACATTCAGGAAACCATGAGCAAAAAGAGCGAGTTCAATAAGCTCCTGGCCGGCCAGCCGACGAAAAGGATCCTGTTCTATCCGATCCTGATGCACTTTGCTGCCCGGTTCAACGGCAAAACTTATGGAGAATTGGCATCGGATTACCGTGTGCTGGTGGAATCCAATATGCGATGCCTGGACTATTTTGATTTTGATATGGTCAGCCTGATCTCCGATCCCTACCGTGAGACAGCCGCTTTTGGCGCGGATGTGGAGTTTGTGCCCGAAGGAGTTCCGAAATGCCTGTCCAGGGTCATCCGCACACCGGAGGATATCAGAGACCTTAAAAATCCGGATGTCCGCAGGTCGGCCAGAACCCTTGACCGGATCCGGGGAGCTGCCTATTACCAGCAACTTCTGAAGGGTGAGGTGCCGGTCATGGGATGGGTTGAAGGTCCCCTGGCAGAAGCCTGTGACCTGGCAGGCGTTGCCGAAATGCTGGTCATGCTGATGATGGATCCGGATTCATCTGACCGGTTGCTCGATAAATGCCTGGTGACGGCCAGGGACTTTGCGGCAGCCCAGATTGAGGCCGGATGTGACCTGATCGGGATCGGGGACGCTATCTGCTCCCAGATCGACAAGGACAGCTATGACCGCTATGTGTTGGGGCGCCACATTGAACTCGTTGAATTCATAAGGTCGCGGGGAGCTAAGGTCAAGATCCACATCTGCGGAAACACTACCCACCTGTGGCCTTCCCTGGCCCGGCTGAACCCGGATATTTTCGATCTCGATTACATGACCGACCCGGATGAAGCCCTCAGGATTTTCGGTCCCGGTGTCATCCGGTGCGGAAATATCAATCCGGTGGATATACAGGACCTGAAACCCGATCAGGTCAGGGCCTGTTCCCACAATCTGGTCAGGCACGAGGCGGGACGCAGGTTTATGTTGTCAGGCGGCTGTGAGGTAACCGTCAACACGCCCGCGGAGAATCTGCTGGCAATGAGGAATGCCTGTGAATGAACGAATATGTATTCAATAGACGATTGGCAATTGATTAGGAGGTTGGTTCTTGGAATTACGCTGATCTGGTTTTCCGGATCTTTATATTCGCAGGCAGACAGCACCCTGCGATCCGGTTTTTTCAGGCCCAGGGACTTTAACCGGTATTTCATTTCCGATCTCTATTCACCGGCCATCAGGATTAATGAAGGATTCGGAACCAATGGGATGGATTACAATTCAATGCCGGAGCGTACTTCTGAGTATATCTTCCTGAATGAGACCACATTGGGGACTGAAATCCCTCTCCTGTCCGGAACGGGCGGTCATGGCGACCGTGATTTCCGGTTCTCGCTGTCATTACCGGTTTCCGTCAGTATCTGGTTCGATTTCTTCAATACGATCACGGCACCCATCCTGAATAACGATTACCGCTTTGCCCTGGGCGAGATAAACCTTTTAAAAGAATTGCCTGGCAGGCATTTGAGAAATATCGGGATCAGGCTGATCCCATTCCAGCACGAAAGCACCCATTTAGGTGACGAGATCACCCTCTACAGGAAAAAAGCAGGCTTCCCCATCACCCGCGTCAATGTTTCCTATGAGGCAGCCGAAACGGCTGTAATCATCAATGATCCGGCCGGCACCCAGCGGAACAATCTTTCCTTCTGTGCCGGTGGCCGCTGCCTTCTCAAAACAAGGCCGTCCCTGACGTATTATTCCCCGTTGCAGCCCTCGGAAGGTGATACCACCGGCTTCACGCTATCCAAACGCAGCCTGGAAGGCTATCTCCGTGTTCAATACATGGGTCCTGACGGCCCCTTGCGAATAGGTCGTTTCTATCCGGTGGTTTCGGCCGAATTCCGTTACCGTGTAAAATTCGGCTATCCTTATTACGAACCCGATCCCGATGAACCCATGGGCTTCCGGGAAGTTGTCAATCCGGAGAAATATGTTCCCTGTTTGAACCTTTTTGCAGGCTGGCGTTATCGCGGGCGACCGTCTGAGCCTGGACAAATAGGCGGTTATTTCAGGTTTTACACCGGTTCAAACCCCCATGGCCAGTTCAGGAACATCCCCCGGTATTCCTACTTCGGAGTCGTCCTGGTTTACGAACACTGATCCTGTGAACCGGATCGGTATAAATACTGAACTTGTTATAGATTAGGCTGTCATGCGTATTTCGGAACCAATAAAAAGTTAATATTGCTTTCATGGGCATTTTGCAGGAACGTCTCAAAAAGTATGATGCACCCCAGCAGGCGCAGAAAGCCGGTGTTTATCCATACTTCCGTGTGATTGAATCCGAACAGGATACCGAGGTCATCATTAACGGGAAAAAAGTGCTTATGTTTGGTTCCAACAGTTACCTGGGCCTGACGAATCATCCAAGGATCATTGAAGCGGCGAAAAGGGCGACCGATAAGTATGGTTCAGGTTGTGCCGGATCAAGATTCCTGAACGGAACGCTTGACATCCATATTGAACTGGAGGAAAAGCTTGCGGAATTCACCGGCAGGGAAGCGGCGCTATGCTATAGCACCGGGTTTCAGGCAAACCTCGGAGTGCTTTCCTGTATCGGCCAGCGCGGTGATTTTATTTTACTGGACGCACTCGATCATGCTTCAATAATCGAAGGTTCCAGGTTGTCATTTGCCAAAGTGCTGAAATATCCCCACAACGACATGGGCTCATTAAATAAGCGCCTCTGGTTGTGCCCGCCCAATAAACTGAAATTCATCGTTGTAGACGGAATTTTCAGCATGGAGGGGGATATTGTGAAATTACCCGAGATCGTCAAGCTGGCCGAAAAATACCATGCCACCATAATGGTTGATGATGCTCATGCGATCGGGGTTCTCGGCCGCCAGGGCCGCGGTACCCCGGACCATTTCGGATTGAACGACCGGGTTGACATAGTGATGGGAACTTTCAGCAAATCCCTGGCTTCCCTGGGCGGATTTATTGCGGCGGATTTTAATACGATCAATTTTCTTAAGCATAATTCCAGGTCACTGATTTTCAGTGCATCGATGACGCCGGCCTCGACGGCTACCGTCCTGGAGGCTCTGGAAATCATGAAATCGGAACCCGAAAGGATTGAAAACCTGTGGGATTTGACCCGTTATTCGATCAAAGCGTTTAAGCAACTCGGGTTCGATACGGGCAAGGCTGAAACACCGATAATCCCTTTACGTATCGGTACTATGGACAATACCCTCCTTCTTACCGTCAAGCTGCTCGAAAAGGGTGTTTTTGTGAATCCGATCCTTCCTCCGGCCGTCCCTAAAGATGACGCCCTGATCAGGTTCTCGCTGATTGCCACGCACACCCGGAAACAGGTTGATTATGCCGTGGAGAATATTTATGAACTGGCGAAGGGATTGGGGGTCCTATGATTGGAAGAACCAAACGATGAAACAGATTGTTGTCGTAACCGGAGCCTCATCGGGATTGGGGCACGCAATTGCCACCCTGCTTGCGTCCCGCGGAGAGATCGTCTACGGGACCAGCCGCCAGCCTGACCCGAAAGAAGAGGGATTTCACAAGGTTGCTATGGATGTGACAGACGAAGGGTCGGTTAAAGAAGCCATCAATAAAATCATCGGGACTGAGGGGAAGATCGATGTAGTGGTCAATAATGCCGGAATGGGGATAGGAGGAGCAATCGAGAACTTCTCGGATGAAGAGGCTTTCAGGCAGTTGAACACCAATTTCCTGGGATTGTCCCGGGTATGCCGTGCAGTGCTGCCTGGCATGCGGCTGCAACGGAAAGGGAAGATCATCAATATCAGTTCGCTGGGGGGATTGATCGGACTCCCCTTCCAGGGATTCTATTCAGCCTCCAAATTTGCTGTTGAAGGATTCAGCGAAGCCCTGGCTACTGAAGTCAGATCCTGGAACATTCGCGTTATTGTGATCAATCCGGGTGATTTTAAGACGCGGTTCACCCAAAACAGGGTCCTGACTGCCATTGATGCCGCCGGTTCCGACTACAGCAGGTGGGTTGAACGGGCTGTTACGAAAATGAGCCAGGATGAACAGGGGGGATGCGACCCGATACTCGTTGCCAGCAAAGTCGCCCGGATCATAAGAAAGAAAACCCCCCGTTACCGCTATTTGGCCGGACGGTTTGACCAGCTACTGGCGGTTTACCTGAAACCACTTCTGCCACCGGCCTGGTTTCGAAGGATTATCGGCAGCCATTATGGGGCCTGATCAACCAGATGATTCGGAGATAAGTTACATTCGGTTAATTTTTGTATCTTAATCAAAAAAAGATTCCTGCCATGAAACGGGTCATTTGTTTATCCATCCTGATGCTGACCGGAATCCTGGCTTTCTCTCAGGACCAGTTCTGGGGTGTGAGCTCCATCGGCGGACAGTATGATAAAGGAGTTGTCTTTAAAACCGACGCAGACGGAAGTCACCTTTCGGTTGTTTACTCCTTCAATAATGCCGGCGGAGGTGCTAACTATCCGACCGGAGCCCTCATCCTGGCAGCTAACGGTAAACTCTATGGCACAACGCCCTTTGGAGGGACCAATGACAAAGGGACTATTTACGAATTCAATCCTATCGGTAATGTTTATACGCACAAATTCACCTTTTCCGGTCCCGATGGAGCCGGACCCTGGGCCCCCCTTATGCTGGCTTCAAACGGAAAACTCTATGGGGTAACAACTCTGGGAGGTACCAATAATGTCGGCGTGATCTTTGAATTCAATCCAGAGACGGGTGTTTGTACAAAAAAAGCTGATTTTCAGGCCACCACTACCGGATCTCAATCTTATGGTCCCTTAATGCAGGCCGCCAACGGGAAGTGCTACGGATTGACCTTGATGGGAGGCGCCAATGACAGGGGAACTGTTTTTGAGTTTGATCCGGCAACAGGTGCACTGACCAAGAAGAAAGATCTCTCCACCATTGGAGTCAGCAGCGCTTTCGGAACCTTCTGCGAAGCTTCCAACGGCAAACTTTACGGAGTCGGGGAAACAGGAGGAAGTGCTGACCTTGGAGGTGTTTTTGAATATGATATTAGCTCCTCAACTTTGACCAAGGTGTATGATTTCACGAACGCAGCAACGGGTGACAAACCAGAAGCCACACTAATCGAGGGGTCAGCCGGCAAACTTCACGGCACTACCATTTTCGGAGGCAGTGCCTCTTTGGGAACCCTGTTTGAATTTAGCCTGGCCACCAAAACGCTGACCAAGAAGGTTGATTTTGCCGGTGCTGCAAACGGGGCCAATCCAAACAGCAAATTGATGAAAGCGGCCAATGGCAAGCTTTACGGGATGACTTACTTCGGAGGATCGGCCAACAAGGGAGTACTGTTTGAGTATGATCCGGCCACAGGTACGCTGACCAAAAAAGTGGATTTCACAGGCACCAACGGACAGGGACCTGATTTCGCCTATCTCACGGAAGTCAGGGATCTTTCGGGAATGGACAAGGTTATTATAAACGAATCCATTCAGGTGTTCCCGAACCCTTTTTCAGAAAGCTTCACCCTGATTTTGGAAATCCTGGCGGTACAGGAAGTAGATATCAACCTGATGAACGTGCTGGGAAAGACTGTCCACCACATCAGGGAAACAGCCAGCCCCGGTGTCTTCAGAAAACAGATAGAAACAACTGATCTGCCGTACGGCGTATATTTTCTGTCAATCCGCTCGGGAAACCAGGTCCAAAACAGAAGACTGGTCCATAATTGACCGGCCAGGCTCCACAACCTGCAACCTGCAACCCGGAGCGAAGCGGAGATCCCGATTGATAGGGGCTCCAGGATCGCTCTTCAGGCTTTGTTAATTCACATGTTTGGGGTATGTTTACCATTGTCAAAAACTAAACACTTACTATGGCTATGCAGCACATTTTCAGGATCATGTTGTTGGCATCCCTGATGCTGACTATTCCGCTGACTGCTGCCCGGACTCAGGATGCCGGTCAGGCTCAGCAGAAAACCTTGCACGTGATAGGTACAGCTCACTTTGACACGCAGTGGCGATGGACAATCCAAACCTCTATCAATGAGTATATTCCGAATACTTTCAACGATAATTTCAAGTTGTTCGAAAAGTACCCGGATTACAAATTCAGCTTTGAAGGAGCCATCAAGTATATGCTGATGAAGGAATACTATCCGGAGGCCTGGCAGCGCATGAAGGAATACATTGCTTCAGGCAACTGGAATGTTTGCGGCAGTTCCATCGATGCCACCGATGTCAATATTCCGTCGCCCGAATCGGTTATCCGGACGATTCTCCTGGGACAGGAGTACTATAAGAGGGAATTCGGATTAAGAAGTTACGATATTTTCCTTCCCGATTGTTTCGGTTTCGGATACGCGCTTCCGACGATCATGAGGCATTGCGGGCTGAAAGGATTTTCAACCCAGAAGCTGACCTGGGGCGCACCTTTTGGTGTCCCGTTCGATATCGGTACCTGGCAGGGTGTCGACGGCTCAAGGGTGTTTGCCGCGCTGAATGCCACCAGTTATGGCGCCAGGCTCCGGGGAGATCTCTCAAAAGACCGGAAATGGCTCGAAACCGTGACCAGGACGGGTAACCAATCGGGAGTTTACATGGGATACCGTTATTTCGGGACCGGGGACGTCGGCGGGGCTCCGGAAGATTCATCGGTATATTATCTGGAAAAAGCCATCCACTCCGATGGCCCTCTGAAGATCCTGAGTGCTCCTGCCGACCTGATGGCCCGCCAGATGACTCATGAGCAACTGTCGAAATTACCCTTGTTCGACGGGGAACTGCTTACATCCCCCCATGG